>Ga0207849_100038_pt1:27500-207041 | contig 207041 bp, 184 predicted proteins | sample TtaePargueraPR_12_FD_187277 | JGI IMG/M metagenome (GOLD analysis project Ga0207849, IMG submission 187277) | Aerobic enrichment media microbial communities from Bioluminiscent Bay, La Parguera, Puerto Rico - Tt and P2 (4) (SPAdes) | ecosystem: Environmental > Aquatic > Marine >... | reverse complement strand
GAAATGGACGTGTCCCGAGGCGCGTGCGTCTCAGTAAAACTAAGTAAATAGAGACGTCGCCGCCTCGGGACACCGGGTTTCTCCTGCTGTCGTGGCCCCTATTGATCGCTCGTCGCAAGGTGGCCCAACGAGCAGGCGAGCCCTGGAGCGAATCCAGTCTCACCGGCTCCTCCCGCAACTGTTCGCTGCAGTCCGCCCTTTCGCGGGAGAGATGGGTGAAAGGATAAGCGAGGTCCTGGACGCGGGGATAAAAAAGTTGACCGGCCTGGCGATGGCCGCCCTCGTCCTTCGCGGCCTTGCCACGCAAGGCGTCTCAGGATGAGGACCAATGAGGGACCGGCGCGTCAACCCACCAGCTTGTGGTGTCCCTTGAGCAGGAATTTTTCCAACGCGTCGCGGCTCATTGGCCGGGCCAGGGCATAGCCCTGCAGCACTTCGCAGCCCAGGCCGCGCAGGATTTCGGCGTGTTCCATGGTTTCCACGCCCTCGGCGACGATCTCGATATCCATGGATTTTCCGATATCGACAATCGAGGCCACGAGCTGGCGCTGGGCCGGTTCATGCAGGATCGGGTTGATCAGTTGGCGATCAATCTTGAGGCGGCGCGGATGCAGTTTCTGCAGGGAAACGATCGAGGCATAGCCGGTCCCGAAATCATCGATCTCGACATCAATGCCCAACTCCTTGATCTGGTCGATATTCCAGGCGACCACCCCGTCGCTTTCATCAAGATAGATCGACTCGACCAGTTCAAAGGCCACGCGCCCCGGCTGCAGCGGCAGGGCGCGCAGGCTTTCCACCAGCCCTTCGTCATGCAGGCGCCGCAGCGAAACATTGACCGAGACGCGCGGGACGTTGAAGCCTTTTTCGTCCCAGCGGGCCAGATCGGCCAGCGCCTGATCCAGGATCAGCTTGTCGATCTGGGAAACGACATTGAGCTCCTCGGCCACGTCCATGAAATGGTCGGGCGTCTTGATCGTGCCATCGGCATGGTTCCAGCGGGCCAAGGCCTCGACGCCGATCAGCTGCAGCGTCTGGGCGTCGAACTGGGGCTGGTAGAAGGCGAAGAAGGCGTCATTGTCCAGGCCGATGAGAATTTCGTCGGCCACCCGCTTGGTGCGAACCACCTCGGCTTGTAGCGCTTCGGTGAAGAACTCATGGCGGTTGCGGCCCAGCGCCTTGGCGCGATAGAGCGCAATATCGGCATTGACCAGCAATTGGTTGACATTGATGTCCGCCGTGCGGGACACCGCCACCCCGATGCTGACCCCGAAGCGCACTTCATGGCCGTCATGCTGGGCGGGGCGCCGCATTTCACGCACGATACGGTCGGCCATCAGATGCAGATGCGCGTCGCTTGGCCCCGCGCTCGAGACGATGACGAATTCGTCCCCGCCGATGCGGGCAACGAAATCGGTCTCGCGGCAATTGGCACGCAGCACCTTGCTGGCATGGATCAGCATGGCGTCGCCCGCCGCATGGCCCAGCGTGTCATTGATCTGCTTGAACCGATCCAGATCGATGTGGAGCAGGGCAATCGAGCCGCAGCCATGGAACCCGTCGGCCGCGTGCTGTTTGAGGATCTCGTCGAGATAGCGCCGGTTCGGCAGGCCGGTCAGGCTGTCATGCAGCGCATTGTGCTCGATGCGGATGCGGGCCGCTTCCAGATCATTGCTGCGCGTCTCGGCCTGCTGCTTGGCGCGCCGCAGATCATCGTTAAGCCTGACATCCTCGGTAACGTCCCAATTGACCCCGATGACCTTGTCCGGCTGACCCGGTTCGCGATGCAGCGCGCCCACGGAGCGCACATAGCGCAGCGTGCCATCGGAATGGAGCACCCGGTAATCGGTTTCATAATAGCCTGAGGCGATCTGGGCCCGGAAGGTCGCTTCCGCCTGCTCGCGATCATCGGGATGAACTGCCTGCCGCCAGTGCTCATGGTGGCGCGGCGCGCCATCGGTGGGCAGGCCGTAGATTTCGTTGTTGCGCTCGTCCCAGGTTTCCGCGTTGGTGGACATGTCCAGCTCCCACACCCCGACCTTGGAGACGGCAAGGGCCAGATTGAGGCGCCGGGTCAGGCGCGCCAGCTCGCTCTCGCGCACGCCCAGTTCATGAATATGCTCATGGCGCTCGCGGATCATGCGGCCGGTCACCACGATGGGGAACAGGATCAGGGCTCCGGCGGCCAGGATCAGGCCACGCAGCGACCAGGTGGAGACAGGGTCAGCGCCCCAGCCCTGCTTGGGCGCGGCCGCGATCTCCCAGCTCCCTGATGGCAGCACGACGCTGGCGGTCACCGGGTTGGCCTCGCTGAGGTCCGGCCCGAAAAAGCGCTTGCCGGTGCGTCCCGTGCCGTCATGCCCAGTAATCGAGATGTCGAGTCCCAGTTCGGGATCGAGCAGGCCACTGTCGGCATAGAGCTTTTGCACATCCACTACGGCGGAGACCAGGCCCCAGAACTGCCGATTGTCCTCAGGACCGGTAAACACCGGGAAGCGGCCGACAAAGCCCTGTCCGCCCTGCACCAGATCAACCGGCCCCGCAATATTGAGGCTGCCGGTTTCCAGAACCTCGCGCACCGCCGGCCATTGCGCCGGCACGTGTCGGTAATTGAGCCCGATAGCCGCTTCATTGCCGGCCAGAGGATGGGTCATTGTAATGATCAGGTCGGGCGCCGCCGCGACTGAGCGTAACTGGCTGCCTTCCTCGAAAATATTGCCGACCAAGGCATCATAGCGCGCCTGGTCCATGTCGGGTTCGGTGGAGATGACCGCAACCAGGCCCTTGATGAGCTGGATATTGCCCGCAATATGGCCTTCGAGCTTGGCGCGGATCACCGAAATCTGGTTGAGCGCATCCGAGCGCAGATTGCTCTCGGCAATCTGCTGGTTCTGCCGGTCGACCAGGATGGCCGCCACCAGCATGGCGGCAAGCGCGAGCAGGACCGGTATGGCCATGGTACGGCGCCAGTCGCCACGATGCTCGGCTTGTCGTTCCTCGTTCATCCCGCTGCCCAAATGCCTGCGACACGTTCTGTGTCAGGGAAAGACCTTAGGCAGGGGATGCTTGACGAGGTGCTTACCGCGCCAGCGAGTTGCTGGCGTGGTAAACCAAGAGCAAACGCGGGCGGATCAGGGCACGATGGTCTTGATGATCGAGGCGTCGAGCGCCTCATAATCATGCAGGCCGATCACGTCATAGAGCTCCTGGCGGGTCTGCATCTGGTCGAGCATGGCCTTGGTGCCGCCGTCGCGCAGAATAGTGGCATAGAGCTTTTCCTGCGCCTTGTTGGCGACACGGAGGGAGGAGACCGGCCAGATCACCATGGCGTAGCCCAGGGCTTCGAACTCGGCGGCCGTCTGGTAGGGCGTGCGGCCAAATTCGGTCATATTGGCCAAGAGCTTGACGCCCGGCATCGCCTTGGCGAAATCGCGGAACATGTCGATGCTGGTCAGCGCTTCGGGGAAAATCGCATCGGCGCCGGCCTCGATATAGAGCTTGGCGCGGGCCACGGCGCCGTCCAGCCCTTCGCTGGCCGCCGCATCGGTGCGGGCGATGATCACCATGTCGCGGCGGGCCCTGGCGGCAGCGGCGACCTTGGCGGCCATGTCATGCGCATCGGCCAGCTTCTTGTCATTGAGGTGGCCGCATTTCTTGGGCAGCAACTGGTCTTCCAGATGCACCGCACCGGCGCCGGCTTCCTCGAAGGTGCGCACCATGTGCATGACATTGAGCGCTTCGCCATAGCCGGTGTCGCCGTCCACCAGGAGCGGCAGCCCGGCGGCGCGGGCGATCTGGCGGATGAAGAACGCGACTTCGTCGACCGTGATGACGCCCAGATCAGGCAGGCCCATCGAGGCGGTCATGGCGGCGCCGGAGAGATAGAGGCCCTCAAAGCCGGCATTTTTCGCCTGAATGGCGGCATGGCCATTATGGGCGCCGGGCAATTGCAGGATCTGCGGGCGGTTCAGCAAGGCGCGAAAACGGCTGCCGGCGCTGGTCGCGGGCAGGTCGGCGGAAACGAGATAGGGCATGGGCCTCAGGCCTCCTTGCGATCCTTGAGCGGCACGAAGGCGAGGTCTTCGGGCCCGGTGTAATTGGCCGATGGGCGGATGATCTTGCCATCCTGGCGCTGCTCGATCACATGCGCCGACCAGCCCGCGGTGCGGGCGATGACAAAGAGCGGGGTGAACATGGCGGTGGGCACGCCCATCAGATTGTAGGAGACGGCGCTGAACCAATCCAGGTTCGGAAACATCTTCTTGGCGTCCATCATCACGCTTTCGATGCGCTCGGCAATTGCATATTGGCGGCCTGCCCCTGCCTTGTCGGCAAGGCTCCTGGCGACGCGCTTGATGACCACATTGCGCGGATCGGAGACGGTATAAACCGGGTGGCCGAAGCCGATGATGACTTCCTTCTTCTCCACCCGCGCACGGATATCGGCCTCTGCCTCGTCGGGCGAGGCATAGCGCTCCTGGATCTGGAAGGCCACTTCATTGGCGCCGCCATGCTTGGGGCCGCGCAGGGCGCCGATGGCGCCGGCAATGGCCGAATACATGTCCGAGCCCGTGCCGGCGATGACGCGGGCCGCAAAGGTCGAGGCGTTGAACTCATGCTCGGCATAAAGGATGAGCGAGGTGTGCATGGCGCGCACCCAGTCCGCGTCCGGCGTCTGGCCATGCAGCAGGGTCAGGAAATGCCCGCCAATGCTGTCATCATCAGTTTCGACCTCGATGCGGCGGCCATTATGGGCGAAATGGTACCAGTAGAGCAGCATGGACCCGAGCGAGGCCATCAGCCGGTCGGCAATGGCGCGGGCGTCGGGCGCGTTGTGGTCGTGGCTCTCGGGCAGGGTGCAGCCCAGTACCGAAACGCCGGTGCGCATCACATCCATCGGATGGGCGGCGGCGGGCAGCGCCTCGAGCGCAGCGCGCACCGCCTGGGGCAGGCCGCGCAAGGATTTGAGCCGCGCCTTATAGGCGATCAACTGTGCCTGCGTGGGCAGGGTGCCATGGACGAGCAGGTGGGCGACCTCCTCGAACTCGCTGGTTTCGGCCAGGTCGAGAATGTCATAGCCGCGATAATGCAGATCATTGCCGGTGCGCCCCACGGTGCAGAGCGCCGTATTGCCAGCGGTGACGCCCGAAAGGGCCACGGATTTCTTGGGCTTAAAGCCTGGTGCGTCGGTCATTTTCGCCTCTTTTAGAAGATCCCTGCGGGGGCTTCCGGGCCAAGCTGGTCCGGCGTCACCACGAAATTGAGCGCCTTGACCTCTGCGGCACTGAGGGTGGGCAAGCGTTCGACCAGATCGAGGAACCGGTCCTGTTCTTGCCTTGAGACAATGCCCTCGCAAAGGGTGCGGAACTTTTCGATGTAGTTGGCGCGCTTGAAGGGGCGGGCGCCATTGGGATGGGCATCGGCCACGCCCAGCTCGTCGGAAATCACCGAGCCATCGTCCATGGTGACAATTACCTGGCCGCCATAGGCCATGTCCTCGCCCTTGGCGTGGTAGCGCTGGGTCCAGATCGGGTCTTCCTCGGTGGTGATCTTGTGCCAGAGCGCAACGGTTTCGGGGCGCTGGGCGCGCTCGGGGGCATAGCTCTTGACGTGGTGCCAGCCACCATCTTCCAGGGCCACCGCGAAGATATACATGATCGAGTGATCCAGCGTCTCGCGGCTGGCCTTGGGGTCCATCTTCTGCGGGTCATTGGCGCCGGTGCCGATCACATAATGGGTGTGATGGCTGGTCTTGATCAGGATCGACTTGATCTTGGAGAGGTCGCCGATCTTTGGGCCCATGCGGCGGGCCAGGTCGATCAGCGCCTGGCTCTGATATTCGGCCGAATATTCCTTGGTATAGGTATCGAGAATGGCGCGCTTGGGCTCACCCTGTTCCGGCAGGGGCACATGGTAGAGTGCCTTGGGACCGGACAGCAGCCAGGCGATGAAGCCGTCCTCGCCCTCATAGGCCGGCGAGGGCGCGCCTTCCCCGCGCATGGCACGGTCAACCGCCTCGATGGCCATCTTGCCGGCAAAGGCCGGTGCATAGGCCTTCCAGGTCGAAATCTCGCCCTTGCGGGACTGGCGCGTGGTGGTCGTGGTGTGCAGGGCCTGCTGGATCGCCTGATAGGTGATTTCGGTGGAGAGACCGAGCAGGGCACCAATGCCACCCGCCGCCGAGGGGCCGAGATGGGCGATATGGTCGATCTTGTGTTCGTGCAGGCAAATGCCTTTCACCAGATCGACCTGGATTTCATAGCCGGCGGCCAGGCCCCGCACGAGAGCTGCGCCATCGAGCCCCTTGGTCTGCGCCACGGCCAGGATCGGCGGAATATTGTCGCCCGGATGGCTGTAATCGGCGGCCAGGAACGTGTCGTGGAAATCCAGCTCGCGCACCGCCACGCCATTGGCCCAGGCGGCCCATTCCGGCGACACCAGCGTATCATTGGCAAGGCCAAAGATCGGGGCGCCACGATCCGATTTGTGACCCAGTGCCTGTGCACGGGCCGAGCGGATCGGGCCGCGGGCGATGGAGGCGGCGGCAACGGCAGCATTGTCAATGATGCGGTTGCCGATCATCTCGACGACATCGTCCTCGACCGGCACCGGATCGGTGGCGACGGCGGCCAGCTTCCAGGCGAGCTGGTCCTCGCGCGGCAGGGGCTCGGCGGACTTGTAGGTGCGCACGTCGTGGATTTTCATGGCTGCTCTCCGTTCGGCAATTTGCGCCGGACCATATAGGCAGAATGGGTCTGACCCAAGACAGGAAAAGGCAAGCCTGCTACAATCACACAAAGCAAAGTTTGCAATGTTGTGGAGTTGTGAAGATTGGCACCGAAAAAGGTGTTTGCCGGCGCCCGGTTGCGGGCCCTGCGCGCCCAGCATCGCCTGACCCAGGCCGAGCTGGCGACGCGGCTCGACATTTCGGCATCCTATGTCAACCAGCTCGAATCCAACCAGCGGCCGCTGACCGCCTCGGTGATGGTGGCGCTGGCCGAAAGCTTCAATCTCGATCTCTCGAGCCTGACCTCGGATGCTTCGGATCGACTGGTGGTCGATCTGCGCGAAGCGCTGGCTGATCCGGTGTTCGGTGATGCCGTGCCCAATCTGCAGGAGCTCAAGACCGTCGCCACCAGCGCCCCGGACATGGCCCGTGCGGTGCTCGCGCTTTATGGCGCCTATCGCAAGACCAATGAGACGCTGGCCGGCATGGATGCGGCGCTGGCGCGCGATCCGCAATCCAATGTGCAGACCGCCTATGAGGAAGTGCGCGACTTCTTCCACTATGCCGACAACTACATCGACCCCCTCGACCGCGCCGCCGAAACCCTGGCGGAGGCACTGGGCGAGATTGGCCCCGACCGGCTGCGCCGGCTGATCCAGCATTGCGCCGAAATGCACAATATGCGTGTCGTGCTGGCTGCGCCGGCGCATGGCGACCGCATGACCGAGTTCGACCGCAAGAGCCGCGAGCTCTGGGTCAATGCCCATCTTGAACCCTCCAGCCAGTTCTTCCAGATCGCCACGGTGCTATGCGGGCTGGAACAGGCCAGCCTGCTTGAAAGTCTGCTGGATGCCGCCAATTTTCAGGCCCCGGAGGCCCGGCCCATTGCCCGCATGGGGCTGGCCAATTATTTCGCCGGCGCGGTGCAGATGCCCTACCGTGCCTTCCTCGCAGCGGCAGCCGAATACCGCTTCGATATCGAGGAACTGGCGCGCGTCTTCGGGGCAAGCCTTGAACAGGTGGCCCATCGCCTCTCAACCATGCAGCGGCCGCGCGAGCGCGGCGTGCCGTTCTTTTTCGCCCGGGTCGATGCGGCGGGCACCATTACCAAGCGCCATTCTGCCACCGCCCTGCAATTTGCCCGCTTCGGCGGCGCCTGTCCCTTGTGGAACGTGCATCGCGCCTTTGAGGCGCATGGCCAGATCATAAGGCAATTGGCCGAAACCCCGGACGGCAAGCAATATCTCTGTCTCGCCTGGAGCCACGAAAAGCGGCTGGGCGGCTATCGCGGGGTAACGCGGCGCTATGCCTATGCGCTGGGCTGCGAAATCACCCATGCCGGAAAACTGATCTATGCCGACGATCTGGACCTAGCCAGGGCCCCGTTCGATCCGATCGGCGTTTCCTGCCGCATTTGCGAGCGCCGCAACTGCCCGCAACGCTCGGTGCCGCCCATGGCGGCGGGCATTTCGGTTCCGGCCGATCGACGGAGCGTGGTGCCTTATGAGATTGGGTGAGGACTGTTTGAGCAAGGTCACCCCACCCTCATTCCCTCCCCTTGATGGGGAGGGAAGCGCAGCCGGGAGCCAAGCAGATCTGGCAATGACCGACTATGGATCGATCCCATAGGCGGCCCGCATCTGGGCGATCTCGTCCAGTGCCGTCTCGAACAGGTTCCAGTCATCACTATCCGCAATCGGCGCCCAGATCGCCTCCACCTCATCGATCAGCATGGTGCGTGGGGTCTCGCGGGCGAAATAGGGGTGGTCCAGATTGGCGTCGCCGGCCGGGCCATAGGCTTCCATCAGATCGGCCACAGGGCGGAAGGCTTCGCTGGCATAATGATCGGCCGAAGGGCTTTGCGCTGCCCGCGCCGTGCTGAGGGCCCCGCCGCGCCAGTCGAAGAAGAACTGCTCATAGGGCGCCTTGCTGGCCGAGAGGAAGCCGAACAGGGCGGTGACAAAGGCGCCGTCCTGTTCCACCGTGCGCGGTTGCAAGCCGAGCCGCCGCAGGATCTGGCGCGGCAGCTCCTCCCGAAACACCGGCCAGACCGTATTGAGCGCCGGTTCCAGATTTTCGATGGAGGAGAGCGGCAAGAGGCATTCGGCCAGCCGGGTCAGGTTCCAGGCCAGGGTGTCGGGCTGGCGGCCAAAGGCATAAAGCCCGGTCTCGTCGAAATAGGCGGCGGTGAAATCCGGATCATAGGCCGGCAGGAAGCGCCAGGGGCCATAGTCAAAACTCTCGCCGGTGATGTTGATATTGTCGGTGTTGAGCACGCCATGCACGAAGCCGGCGGCGATCCACTGTGCGCCAAGCCGGGCCACTTGCGCCACCACCGCCTCGAGCAGGGCGACGGCCTTGTCCGGGGCGCCAGCCAGGTCAGGATAGTAATGGGCGATGCAGTGATCGACCAGCCGCGTGAGGTTTTGCGTGTCTTCCAGATAGGCCAGGCGCTGGAAGGTGCCGATGCGGATATGGCTGTGGCTCAGCCGCGTCAGCACCGCCGAGCGGGTGGGGGAGGGCTCGTCGCCGCGCCAGAGCTGCTCGCCGGTCTCGACCAGGGAGAAGCTCTTGGAGGTATAGACACCCAGCGCTTCGAGCATTTCGCTGGCCAGCACTTCGCGCACCCCGCCCTTGAGCGTCAGCCGCCCGTCACCGCCGCGTGACCAGGGAGTCTTGCCCGTGCCCTTGGTGCCGAAGTCGAGCAGGCGCCGGTCGACCGGATCGATGCATTGGGCAAACAGAAATCCGCGCCCGTCACCCAGTTCGGGATTGTAGGAGCGGAATTGATGGCCGTGATAGCGCAGCGCCAGCGGTTCGGGAAACGAACCGGGCAGGGGCTCGAAGCGGCCGAAATGCTTAAGCCATGCGGCTTCGTCCAGAGCGCCAAGACCGATGCGGCCGGCCCAGCGCTGGTCGCGATGGCGCAACACGGTCTGCGGAAAATCGGCCGGTGCGACGGCATCGAAAAAATCATCGCCCAGCGCGTGATGGGCTTTGGATGGGATAAACTGGGTCATGTCCGGCCAACGCTAGCAGAGCGCGTTTGTTTCGTCGCCCATGCAACCCCGATCTGCGCCGGCCCGTCTGGCGATCCGGACCAAATCGGCCTATAGAAGACAAAATGAACACTGCATCTCTCGCGACCCCCGCCGTCATCCGCCTTGCGCCGTTCGAAGCCGCCATTTTCGACATGGATGGCACCCTGCTCGACACCGAAGCGGTGTTCCGCGACATCGTCTTTGATGTCTGCACCGAGCTGGGTTTTGAAATGACCCATGACGTGCACAGCGCCATGGTGGGGTCGAGCCATGAACGCACCAACCAGCTTCTGATCGAAGCCTATGGGGTGGCATTTCCCTATGCCATGTTCGACGAGAAATGCCGCCTGAGCATGCGTGAACGCAGCCATGCCGGTGTGCCGGTCAAGCCCGGCGCCAAGGCGTTTATCTCCGAGCTGCGCGCCCGCGGCATCCCCACGGCGGTCGCCACCTCCTCGCGCAATCCCCATGCCGAACATCATTTGAGCGCAGCCGGCCTGCTCGATCTGTTCGAGACCGTGGTGACGCGGGATGACGTGGTCAATCCCAAGCCGCATCCCGAACCCTATCTGATCGCCGCCGAGCGTCTGGGCGTCGATCCGACCCGGTGCCTGGCGCTGGAAGACAGCCATTCCGGCGTGCACGCCGCTCATGCCGCAGGCATGCAGACGGTGATGGTGCCCGACCTGGTTGGCCCCAATGACGCCATCCACGCCCTGGGCATTTCCATCATGGAAAGCCTTGTGCACGTGCACATGGCCGCCTTCGAGCGCGACTGAGCGGCAACACTGCTGAACAAAAATTAACCATTCGCGTAAATCGATAAAGCTTTATCCAATGGGGTAAGGCCGCATTCAGCACGCTGAAAACTGCCAAAAATCAGGGGTTTCCCTGAGTTTGCGGGGGCGTTAACTCTGCCTTAAGTCGCTAATGGCTATGGTTAACCAGCCGTAAATTTCGACTTCCATCCCGTGGCCAGCTTGTCTAGTGTGCCGCCCGGGAAGTGCAGGGACCTTGTAGGGGTCCCGGATCTAGAAGGCCTGCCGGAAGTACCGGACGGGCCCAGGGGTAAGGACCGGGCATGCAGTTTGGCTGGCAGCAGAAAATAGCGCGTGCCGTGTCGCCCATGCTGGCGATTGGTGCTGCTGCACTGGTTCTGTTCGTCACCCTCTCGCCTGCCCAGGCCCAGACCGACATTTTCCCCCAGGCTATGCCCGAAGAGATCAGCGCCTTGCGTGAGCAGGCTGCGCTGGGCGCGACCGCCGTGCCGCTGGCGCCGGGCCAGCAGAAGCTGACGCCGGCCCTGCTCGCCAATTACGTCAAGCGCCAGCAGCAATTGCGCTCGGTCGATGTGACGCTGGGCGGACCGCAGCCTGCGCTCACCGATGATGTGCTGATGGGCTATATCAGCCGGGGCGCGCTGGGCGGTGGCAATACCGCGCTCTCGGCCATTGCCAGCTTTACCGAACCGCTGCCGCGCTCGGCCCCCTCGGTGTCCGCCGACCTGCTCTCGGACTATATCCAGAATGGCTATCAGCCGACCGCCAAGCGCGTCGAACATGCCAATAAGGAACGCGAGTGCCTGGCCCAGGCCATCTATCACGAGGCGCGCGGTGAGACGGTGACCGGCCAGACCGCGGTCGCCAATGTCATCGTCAATCGCGCCCGCTCCGCGAAATTCCCCGGTTCGCTCTGCGGCGTTATTTATCAGAATGCCGACAAGGGCCGTTATCGCTGCCAGTTCACCTTTGCCTGCGATGGCCGCGACGACACGCCGGGCGAGCGCCGCGCCTGGGCGCGCTCGCTGGAGCTGGCCAACAAGGTCTATGCCGAATTCGCCTTGGGCGAGGAGATCGGCGCGGTGCCCGGCTCGACGCTTTATTATCACACCACGGCCGTCTATCCGTCCTGGGCCAATACCTTCGCCCGCGTTGCCGTGGTCGACAGCCACATCTTCTACGCCCCCTGACCGGACTGCATCGGGACGGGCATGAAAAAGGGCGCCAGCGGCGCCCTTTCTGTTTTGGAGCCGCCTATTCGGCGGCCATTTGCAGCCTTGGCCCAGCCTCTGCATTGGCCTCGGGCCCGAACTTCTCGAAGTTCTTGCGGAACAACGCCACCAGCTTGGTGGCCTGGGCATCATAGGCATCGCCATCGGCCCAGCACTGGCGCGGATCAAGCAGGCGTTCTTCAACGCCCGGCACGCTCATCGGCACCTCGAAACCGAACAGCGGGTCGAACCGCATCTCGACGGAAGCGAGTTCGCCGTCCAGCGCCGCGCTGAGCAAGCGCCGGGTCGAGGCGATGTCGATGCGCTTGCCCACCCCATAGGCTCCGCCGATCCAGCCGGTGTTGAGTAACCAGGCCTGCGCGCCGCTGTTGCGAAGCCGTTCGGCCAGCATCTGGCCATAGACCGTGGGATGCAGCGGCATGAAGGGGGCACCGAAACAGGCCGAGAAAGTCGCCTGCGGTTCGGTGACGCCACGCTCGGTGCCCGCGACCTTGGCGGTGTAGCCCGAAAGGAAATGATAGACCGCCTGGTCGGGCGAGAGCCGCGCCAATGGCGGCAGGACGCCGAAGGCATCGGCGGTGAGGAACACCACGGTTTTCGGCGTACCGCCCACGCTGCCCCGGGCAATTGAGGGCAGCACGTCGATCCGATAGGCCGCGCGGGTGTTTTCGGTCAGCGAGACATCCTCGAACCGGGGCACGTTGGCGTCGTCGAGCACGACGTTTTCCAGCACAGTGCCGAAGCGGCGCGTGGCGGCAAAGATTTCCGGCTCGGCCTTGGCCGAGAGATTGACCGTCTTGGCGTAGCACCCGCCTTCGAGATTGAAGACGCCATTATCGCTCCAACCATGCTCGTCATCGCCGATCAGCGGGCGCTTGGGGTCGTTGGACAGGGTGGTCTTGCCGGTGCCCGAGAGCCCGAAGAACAGCGCCGCCTCCCCCTCGGGTCCCAGATTGGCCGAGCAATGCATGGGCAGGACCCCCTGGCTGGGGGCATGGAAATTGAACAGCGAAAACACGCTCTTCTTGATTTCGCCGGCATAGCGGGTTCCGGCGATCAGTACGATGTTGCGGCTCATGTCGAGCGCAATCACCGTTTCGCTGCGGCAGCCATGGCGCGCCGGGTCCGCCTGGAACAGGGGCGCGTGAATAATGGTCACGGGGACGGCGCCGGCCGACCGGGCGATATCCTCGCCGGGCCGGATCAGCAGATTGCGGATGAACAGCGCATGCCAGGCGCTGGGGGTCAGGACGGTCACGTCATATTGGTGCGCGGGGTCGGCTCCGGCCAGCAGGTTCTGGCGGCAGAGGGCCTGCCCGGCCAGATGCGTGGTGATGTCCTCGAGCAGCAGATCGAACTGGTCCGGGTTGATGGCGCCCGAATTGTCCCACCAGACGCGATCCTGGGTCAGCCCATCGCGCACGATGAACTTGTCCTTTGGCGAGCGGCCGGTGAAGGCGCCGGTTTCGACCACCAGGGCGCCGTCCCTGGTCAGGCGCGCCCCACCTTGCCCAATGGCTGCGGCAACCAGTGCCGGGGCTATGGCGTTATCGCTGAGCGCACTTGCCGCTGCGGCAAGGCTATTCCGCAGGTGGGTATGATCGAAGCCGGGCATAATGTCTTACTCTCCACGCGGCCGCCCAATGCGTCTGGCGGCATCTGGAGAGCAAAATAGGGGGGTGGCGCGGCGGCCAACATCCCGAAATCGGTCGTACGACGGAAGTTGGATGATGCCGAAACATTCAGCCAAGACTGGCGTAATGCAGGCGCGCGCCTTATTTAATACGTAATTGTCGCCTGCAAAGTCGCTCAACCGGCCCATCCAACCTTGTATGGTGCTGCACACAAGAGCCTGCGTCACGAGAAGAAAGGCAGCTTATGCCAAAGATCGCCCTGGTGGACGATGACCGCAATATCCTCACCTCCGTGTCCCTGACCCTGGAAGCGGAGGGGTATCAGGTCGCCACCTATACCGACGGCGCCTCGGGCCTGGAGGGCTTGACCACCGACAAGCCCGACCTTGCCATTCTCGATATCAAGATGCCGCGCATGGACGGCATGGAATTGCTGCGCCGCCTGCGGCAGAAATCCGATGTGCCGGTGATCTTCCTCACCTCCAAGGATGAGGAAATCGACGAGTTGTTCGGCCTCAAGATGGGTGCCGACGACTTCATCACCAAGCCTTTCAGCCAGCGGCTGCTGGTCGAGCGCGTCAAGGCCATCCTGCGCCGGTCGGCGCCGCGCGATCCCTCTGCAACCGGCGCGAGCGGCGCTGAGGCCTCGCCCAGCAAGGCCCTGATCGAGCGCGGTGCGCTGGTGATGGACGAAGAACGCCATACCTGCACCTGGAAAGGCCAGCGCGTGACCCTGACGGTCACCGAATTCCTGATCCTGCAGGCCCTGGCGCTGCGGCCGGGTGTCGTCAAGTCGCGCAATGCGCTGATGGATGCTGCCTATGACGATCAGGTCTATGTCGATGACCGGACCATTGACAGCCACATCAAGCGCCTGCGCAAGAAATTCAAGGCGACCGATGACGACTTCGAGATGATCGAAACGCTCTATGGCGTCGGTTATCGCTTCAAGGAGCAGTAAGGACCTTCGTGGCCACGCTCGATCCGCATGCTGGCGAAACGGGGTCCCATCGGGTCCCCGCTTCGGACGAGAGCGCACAGCGTTCCGGCCGGCGGAAATGGCGCGTTCTGCTCCTGCCGCTGTTCAAACTGATGGACGCGGTGCGCCGCTTTGTCGACTTCACCATTTTCTCCAGTCTCACCCGGCGCATCGTCGTGCTCAACATGGCCGGGCTTCTGGTGCTCGTGGTGGGCATTTTGTATCTCAACCAGTGGCGCGCCGGGCTGATCGATGCGCGGGTGCAATCGCTCCGGGTGCAGGGCGAAATCATTTCGGCCGCCATCGCCGCCTCGGCCACGGTCGATAGCGACATCATCTCGATCGACCCCGATCGCCTGCTCGATGCGCAGGCGGGCAATATTTCGCCTTTCTCCTATTTCGACCCGACCCTGGAATTTCCGATCAATCCCGAACGGGTCGCGCCGCTCCTGCGCAATCTGATTACCCCCACCCGGACCCGCGCCCGCATCTATGACGGGCAGGGCCTGCTTATTCTGGACAGCGAAAACATCTATGCGCGCGGCGAGGTGCTGCGGCAGGCCATCGACACCTCCGGCTCGGGCAGTTTCTTTTTGCTGGACTGGTGGAATGCGCTGATTTCCTGGTCGCCGGGCGGTAATTACCCGACCTATCAGGAATACCAGGCCGACGAAGGCACCCGCTATCCCGAGGTCGCCTCGGCCCTCAACGGGGCCCCGGCCGATTTCGTGCGGGTCGACGCCCAGAACCAGCTCGTGGTTTCAGTGGCCGTGCCGGTGCAGCGCCTGCGCGCCATTGTCGGGGCCATCCTGCTCTCCACCGAGCCGGGCGATATCGACTCGGTCGTTGCCCAGGAACGCAGCAGCATCCTGCGCATTGCCGGCATCGCCGCCGGGGTGCAGATCGTGCTGTCGCTCTTGATGGCGGGCACCATTGCCGGGCCGATGCGCCGCCTGTCGGCGGCCGCCGAACGGGTGCAGACCGCCGGCAATGCCCGCGCTGAAATTCCCGACCTGACAGATCGGCCCGACGAAATCGGCCATCTTTCCGATGCGCTGCGGCGCATGACCGACGCGCTTTACAACCGCATCGAAGCGATTGAGCGCTTTGCCGCCGATGTCGCCCATGAGCTCAAGAACCCGCTGACCTCGCTGCGTTCGGCGGTCGAGACCCTGCCGTTGGCCAAGAAGCCCGAGGACCGTGAGCGGCTGACCAATATCATCCAGCATGACGTGCGGCGCCTCGACCGCCTGATCACCGACATTTCCAGCGCCAGCCGGCTCGATGCCGAACTGGCGCGGGAAAGCGCGGAACGGGTCGATGTCGAAAAGCTCGCCGAGGCCATGGTAGCGATCCAGAAGGATGTCGCCGCGGGCCGCAATGTGGATGTGGTGCTGGGCAAGCGCGCCGGCCGCGGCACGACCCTGGTCAATGGCCATGAGACCAGGCTCGCGCAGGTCTTTGCCAATCTGGTGGACAATGCGGTGTCCTTTTCCCCACCCGGCGGCACTGTGACGGTGGCCATCTCCACCGAGGGCGAGACCATCAAGGTCAGCGTGACCGACGAGGGGCCCGGCATTACCGGCGATGTCACCCGCATCTTCCAGCGATTCTATACTGACCGGCCCGAAACCGAGAGTTTCGGCAATCATTCCGGCCTGGGCCTGTCCATCTCCAAGCAGATCATCGAGGCCCACAAGGGCAGTATCAGGGCCGAAAACCGCACCGATCGATCCGGCGCGATTTTTACAATTGTGCTACCGCGGGCCCGCAAATAGACTCTGCGGCATGAACAAGCCAGTCAACGTGCATGGGACGGGTCTCGTCCTGGGGGAATTGGGCGTTTTGCTGCGCGGGCCGTCCGGCGCCGGCAAATCGGTGCTGTCCATGGCGCTGCTCGACCGTTGGGAAGGGCGCGGGCAACCCGCTTTCCTGGTGGCCGACGACCGCGTCGATATTGCAGATGAAGGCAGCCGCCTCGTCATGCTGGCGCCACCGCAACTGGCGGGTCTGATCGAATTGCGCGGCCGGGGCATTGTTTCGCGCCCGCACCGCGAATGGGCGCAGTTGCACCTGATAATTGATCTGGTGCCCGAGCTGACGCGCATGGTCGAGGAAGAGGCTCTGCAGACCGAGATGTTCGGCCACACCCTGCCGCGCGCCCCGGTGCCCCAGGCTGGCGTGGTGGGTCTGGGCCATCAGATGCTGCTGGTGGCCGAAGCGGCCGCACAAGCTGTTCAACAAGCCACACCGTGACAAATTATCCCTTGCAACCATTTGGGATGGGGACAAGACTGTGCCCCGTTTGCGGGGTGGCACCAGGCGTCCCGGAAAATGGGGGGCTCAAGAGCTGTCGCGGTGATTTTCTGCGGCGGCCGTTTGGGGAAAGTGCATGATTGGATTGGTTCTGGTGACCCACGGCGCGCTGGCCGATGAGTTCAAGCTGGCGATGGAGCATGTGGTCGGTCCACAGGAATATGTGGAAACCATCGCCATTGGCCCCGAGGACAATGCAGAAAGCCGGCGCGACGATATTCTGGCCGCACTCGGCCGGGCCGATACCGGCGACGGCGTCATCATCCTCACCGATATGTTCGGCGGTACGCCGTCCAACCTCGCCATTTCGGTGATGCAGAACCACAAGGTTGAAGTGATTGCCGGGGTCAACCTGCCCATGCTGGTCAAGCTCGGCCGCATTCGCGGCGAAATGACCATGGAGGAGGCTGTCGCCATGGCTCAGGAAGCGGGGAAGAAGTATATTACCGTCGCCAATACCATCCTGGGTAGCTGATCTGATGGATGCCGACAGGGCGGTCGCCCAACAACTGACCATCGTCAACACCAAGGGGTTGCATGCCCGCGCCTCGGCGCGCTTCGTGCGCACGGCCGAATGCTTCGACGCCACCATTGCCGTGGTCAAGGATGGCACCTCGGTGGCCGGCAATTCCATCATGGGCCTGATGATGCTCGGCGCCGGCCCCGGCTCGACCATTCTGGTGCAGGCCAGCGGCAAGCAGGCCCGCGAAGCGCTCGAGGCCATTGTCGAATTGGTCAATAACGGCTTTGACGAGGATGTGGACGGGGCCGAGGTTTGAGCGAGGCCATTCGAGTGTTTCCGGATTGTTGCCCCTGACTTGTTTCTGCCTTTTCCAGACGCCAGACTGAATGGGCAGGCATGAGGGGGCAGATGTGCTCAGACGATTGATCGCCGGTATTGGCGGCCTGGCTCTGGCCACCACGCTCAGCCAGTTTCCCGAATATGCCCAGCAATATACCCAGCGCCTTGGCGGTGCGGTGGATGAGTTGCGCGTCATTACCGAGGAGTTTGACCGCGCCGCCGAGGCGGGCGGGCTCGACCGGCAAGCGGCGCTGGCGCGCTACAACGCCTCCAATGACGACTTCCTGGCCGGACGCGGCCATTCGATGACGGCGACCTTCCAGCGCTATGACATGCTCTCGTCCACGCTGGACCGCATCGAAGGCGCGGGGCCGGTCGAGCGGTTGCAATCCCTGCCGGCCTATCTCGATACCGATATCGGCCGCCGCACGCTTGAAAACTACAAGCCCGCCATCCCCGTCACCATGGAGGGCGTGCTCTATGCCGGCGGCGGTTTCATCCTGGGTTATCTTACCCTGTCGGGCCTGGCCCGGCTCCTCGGAATGCCGTTCCGGCGACGGGGACGCGGGCGGATCAGGGTGACGCGGACCTGATCGCGCGCATTCGAGCCTTGCTGCAAGGAGATATAAACAAATCTTTATGTCCGTCATTGATCGGTAACACCCCCTCCCGTATAGGAAGGGCAAGACATTGATCCATTCTGGAGCCGACCCATGACCAAGAGCCCGACCGATTACGCGGTCCGAGACATTTCCCTGGCCGATTACGGCCGCAAGGAAATCAGCATCGCCGAAATCGAAATGCCGGGCCTGATGGCCATTCGCGAGGAATATGCCGCCGCACAGCCCTTGAAGGGCGCGCGCATTGCCGGCTCGCTGCACATGACCATCCAGACCGCCGTCCTGATCGAGACGCTGGTCGCGCTGGGCGCCGACGTGCGCTGGGTCTCGTGCAATATCTTCTCGACACAAGACCACGCCGCTGCCGCCATTGCCGCCGCCGGCATCCCGGTCTTTGCCCATAAGGGCGAGAGTCTGGAAGAATACTGGGCCTTCACCGACCGCATGATGGAATGGGGCGATGGCGGCACGCCCAACCTCATTCTCGATGATGGCGGCGACGCCACCATGCTGGTGCTTACCGGCGCCAAGGCCGAGACCGACCCGTCCATTCTCGACAAGCCGGGCAATGAGGAAGAGGAAATCTTCTTCGCCACCATCAGGAAGCGCCTGGCCACGCACCCCAATTTCTATTCGACCATCCGCGCCAATATTCGCGGTGTCTCCGAAGAAACCACCACGGGCGTGATGCGCCTCTATCAGCTCCACGCCAGGGGCGAGCTGCCCTTCCCGGCCATCAACGTCAATGACTCGGTGACCAAGTCGAAATTTGACAACAAATACGGCACCCGTGAATCGCTGGTCGACGCCATCCGCCGCGGCACCGACGTGATGCTGGCCGGCAAGGTCGCCATCGTCTGTGGCTATGGCGATGTGGGCAAGGGCTCGGCCGAAAGCCTGCGTGGCGCCGGCGCCCGCGTGCTGGTGACCGAAGTCGATCCGATCTGCGCCCTGCAGGCGGCGATGGAAGGCTTTGAGGTCGTCACGCTCGAGGAAGCCGCCCCGCGCGCCGATATCGTGGTGACCGCCACCGGCAATCGCGACGTGCTGATGGTCGACGACATGCGCAAGCTCAAGGACATGGCCATTGTCTGCAATATCGGCCATTTCGACAATGAGATCGACGTGCTGGGTCTGCGCAATTTCAAGTGGACCAATGTGAAGCCGCAGGTCGACATGATCGAGCAGCCCAATGGCAACCGCCTGATCCTGCTGTCCGAGGGGCGCCTGGTGAATTTGGGCAATGCCACCGGCCACCCCAGCTTTGTCATGTCCGCCTCGTTCTCCAACCAGACCCTGGCCCAGATCGAGCTTTGGACCAATGGCGACAAGATCGAAAAGAAGGTGCATGTGCTGCCCAAGCATCTCGACGAAAAGGTCGCTGAGCTGCATCTGGCCAAGCTTGGCGCCAAGCTGACCAAGCTGACCAAGACCCAGGCCGACTATATCGGCGTGCCGGTCGAGGGCCCGTTCAAGTCGGGCGAGTACCGCTACTAGGCGTCGCGCGCCCCACTGGGCCGATCGCTCCACCGGCGCGATTGGGGCGATGCAGCCCGGACGCCGGCTGTCAGTGACACCAAATGTTAACCATTGACTGAAAAAAGCCCGGGCATTGTCCCGGGTTTTTACTTTTCTGAAAGGTTTCTGTTTCGTTCACGGGTCAAGCCCTTTCCTTGCGCTTTGCCCGCAACGCACAGCCATCAAGACTCTTTTGCGCGATTCCACGGCCCGGTATGGTCTTAGTGATTCGGGTTGCGGGGGGACACGCAAGCCGGTCCTGGGGGCAGCTTGAGCCGGTTTTGGCTCTGCGTCAGCGGCCTGATTAGAGTTGAGGCGTACCGGCCGTTCTGGCCGGGTTGGCATCGCAATCAAAGCGAAAGAGGGCTGGTATGACGCCGGATCATTTCCGGAAACAATTGGGATTCGCAGGCCTGTGTGCCGCGCCCCTCACTCTGGTCACGGCAGTTCCCGCCCTGGCGCAGGGTCTTGTTCCGGCAAGTCTGGGCGGCATCGCCCCTTTTGCAGTTGCCATCGGCGCAGGGAGTTTTGCCCTGTTGTCCATGGTCCTGGTCCGCACCCTTTTGACCGATAGCCGCGCGGCACGCCGCCGCGCCGCCGAGCAGATTGCCGATCTGCGCGCACTGGTCGATGAATATGAAAACCTGATCGCCGGCACCCGCGAGCTGACCGTGCTCTGGCAGGGGCATGAGCCGCCGCGCGTGCTGGGCCAGACCAGTGCCGTGCTGCCATCGGGGCGGCAGCCGCAAAGCGTGCTCAATTTCCACTCCTGGCTGGGGCCGGCCGAAACCAACCGGCTGACCAGCCTGGTCGAAGATCTGCGCCTGCACGGCCATGCCTTTGTCACCAGCCTTGATACCCGCGACGGCCGCCTGATCCGCGCCAATGGCTGGGTGATGGGTGGGGCTGTAGCCCTGCGGCTGCGCCCGGCCTTCAGTCAACCCGATGAACATGCGGCTCTGACTGCCGAGGCCCAGGGCGGCGACCGCGAAAGCGCCCGCGCCATTCTTGCCCTTCTGTCCAAGCCGGCCTTTTTGCGCGATGAGGCTGATCGTCTGGTCTATGCCAATCCCGCCTATCTCAAGCTGGCGGCCGATCTGGGGCGAAGCTCTTCGGATGCGACCCCGCCTGAATTGCTCGATGCCACTCAATTGGCGCTGCACCTCAAATCCTGCCATGCTGACGCCACGCCGGTGAACCTGCCGCTCGACTTCGGCCAGCACGGCCGGTTCGAGCTGGTTGACTTTCCGGTGCCCGGCGGTCGGGCCGGCTATTTGCGGCCTGACGAGAAAATCACTGCACAGCCCACCTCCGGCGAGCAGGGCGCGACCCATATTGGCGGCATCATCGATGCGCTGGGCACCCCGATCGCCATTTTCAACGCCAGGCGCGAGCTGACCCAGTTCAATGCCGCCTATGCCAATCTGTGGAACCTTGACCGCAAGTTTCTGACGCTTGGCCTCGACGAACGCGCCATTCTCGACAAATTGCGCACCGAGGGTATGTTGCCCAGCCAGGTCGATTATCACACCTGGCGCGCCAAGCATTTGGAAAGCTACGCCCGCAAGGAACCGCATGAGGCCGACCCCTGGCACCTGCCCGATGGGCGCACCATCAAGGTGATTTCTGCGCCCGCCGGCCCGGAAGGCGGCGTCATCTATGTGTTCGAGGACCTGACCGAGCGGCTCGAGCTGGAAAGCACCAACAAGGCGTTCACCAATGTGCTGCGCGAAACCATCATGGCACTCAACGAAGCCGTGGCGGTGTTCGGCACCAATGGCCGGCTGACCCTGTCCAATCCCCAGCTTTCCAAGCTCTGGAAGCTGCCGATGAACGAATTGGGCAATAACCCCCATATCGACCGGCTGGCCGAAGCCAGCGGCCGGGCGATCCCCGAGGACGGCGCCTCGATCTGGCGCGACCTCAAGCGCACCATTATCGATCTCAACCCCACACGCACCGACCGACAGGGGCGGATCAACCGGTCCGACGGGCGACTGATCGACTATGCCATCACCCGCCTGCCCAATGGGCAGACCATGATGACCTTCCTCGATGTCACCGAAAGTGCGGGCTACTCCAAGGTGCTCAAGGAGCGCAATGACGCACTGGTGGCGGCCGACCGGCTCAAGGACGCCTTCGTCGAGAACGTCTCTTATGAACTGCGCTCGCCCCTGACCAATATCATCGGCTTTGCCGACCTCTTGGCCGGGACCGAAGGCGGGAGCCTCAATGAACGCCAGCGCGAATATATCGACTACATCCGCGCCTCCTCGGTGACGCTGGGCGTCCTGATCGACAATATCCTCGATCTCGCCTCGGTCGATGCCGGCATTGCCGAACTCAACCCCGAACCGCTCGATGTGGCCGCCCTGGTCGACAAGGCCCGCGCCGGGATGAGCGCCAGCTTTCCCGAGGTCTCGGGCGAAGCGCCGCGCGTGGTGGTCGATATCGCGCCGGACCTGCCCGTCTTCATTGCCGATGGCACGCGGCTGGTGCAGGTGCTCTACAATCTCCTCTCCAACGCGGCCCGCTTCTCGCCACCGGGCGGGGAAATCCGGCTGGCCGTCAGCCAGCGCGGCGATCGCATGCTGTTCGTCATCGAGGACGAGGGCCCTGGCCTGACCGACGAGATGAGATCGGCCATCCTGACCCGGCTCGACAATCCGGCCTCGGGCGGCCGGCAGCGCGGCGCGGGGCTGGGCCTGTCCATCGTGCGCACCTTCGTCAACCTGCATGGCGGCACCATTTCGGCCGAACGGCGCGAGCCCAGGGGCAGCCGCATCATCGTCAACCTGCCCCTCGACAGCGCCCTGGCGGGCGTGGCGGAGTAACTTCGAGCCGTCCCGTAGGGCCAATCATGCCGGTGGCATGATTGGAGGCGAGAAGGCCCTGAGAGCTATGCTCGAACGGCCGTCGAATTCCGGCTGCCGTTGACTCATAGCCTGTTTCAGTTCACCCCACCCTCATTCTCTCTCCCTCAAGGGGAGGGAGGCGCAGGAGTCGATAGCGTTGATGTCCCAAACCTTCCTCCCCGATGATGCTGCCACGGCCCGGTTCGGAGCCCAGCTTGCCACGGGCCTGAAGCCCGGGGATATCGTCAGCCTCGAGGGCGATCTGGGGGCGGGCAAGACGGCCATGGCAAGGGCCATATTGCGGGCGCTGGCCAATGATCCGGCGCTTGAGGTGCCATCACCGACCTTTGCCATCATCCAGCCCTACGACACGCCCATCGGGCCGGTGCTGCATGCCGATCTCTACCGGCTGGCCGATGCCTCGGAGGCCGACGAGCTGGGCCTGCTCGATGATCCCGAGGCCATCGTGCTGGTCGAATGGGCCGCGCGCGCGCCGCAGGTGGCCGAGGCAGTCACCCTCGTCGTGCATCTGGACATTCCCCCCGGCGGTGAGGGGCGCACGGTGCGGCTGACCCGCCGCGATCAGCTCACATAGCTGGCGCGAATGCCATGCTGCGGATCGCGCAGCACCTGGATGCGCCGATGCTCGGTGCCGCCCGGCACGCGCCGTGGATCGCCGCGGCTGACCCGCTCCAGACGCCGCCGGTCCGGGCCGAAATATTGCGGGGATTCGATATAGAGCAGCTCGCGCCCCAATTGGGCGGTGAGCGCCTTGCCGATCTCTGCGACCGGGTCGCTGAGAAACAGTACCTCGTCAAAGCCCATCTCCACCTGTGGCACCATCTGGTGCCGCGGCCCCTGGGGGATCAGGCAGATGATCGGCGCATATTTGCGGCGCAGCTCATCGGTCGAGCGCAGGCCGCGCAGCAGGCGCTGCTTGAGGTGATCGGCAATGCCATTGTGGATCAGGAAGAAGGGCAGGGTCCGGGGTGGCACGGCGTTGAGCCTGGTGTAGTCGAGCACATGGCCGAACCCCAGGTTCCGGGCCAGCGTGGTCATCTGGTCAAAACAGTGCCCGTCCGGGGCGAATATCAGTGCGGCGCAATCGGCTAGAGTAATGGTATCAATAGAAGGCATGGTCTGCTTCCTTGACGCAATGAAGTTGCTCGCAAGATTGCGCGCAGAAGTATAACGAAATATAACTGCCGCGAATATTTATGACGACGCGGTTTTTCTCTGCCTCCGTATGAATGCATAGCCTTGAAAAGGCCGCTCAGGCGCCGAGCAGGGCCACGGTTCGCGCATCCTCATGGCCATTGTTGAAGGCGCTGAGCGCGGCGCGGAACAGGCGCTGTTCGGGCTGCGCGCGGGCAAACAGGGTCATCGAGGAGATGAATTTTGCGTCGTCGGGTGCGCCGAAAATGGTGCCCAGATCGCGCGGCGCCACGCCCTCGGGGGCATGGAGCAACACTGCCTCGGTGCATTCGACCAGCCGCGCGCCCAGGATCGGGTGCTGGGCATAGGCGGCGGCCTCATCAAGCCCGGTGAGCGCATAGCGCCGGGCCATGTCGCTGGTGCCCAGCCCCGCCATCTGGGGGAAGATGAACCACATCCAATGCGTCCGCTTTCGCCCGGCGCGCAATTCATGCAGCGCCTCGGGATAGACCTGGTCCTGCGCGACCAGGAACTTGGCGATCATTGCGCCCTGCGTCTCACTCATGGCCGATCCCTCCCTGGTCCCGATTTTACGCCAAAGCGCCGCCGAACCCAAATGGCGGGCACGACGATGCGCCGCCCCGGCTTTGCGGCCCTGCGGTTTGCAATGGACGTGTCCCGAGGCGCGTGCGTCTCAGTAAAACTAGCAAGATAGAGACGTCGCCGCCTCGGAACACCGGGTTTCTCCTGCTGCCGTGGCCCCTATTGATCGCTCGTCGCAAGGTGACCCAACGAGCAGACGAGCCCTGGAGCGAATCCAGTCTCACCGGCTCCTCCCGCAACTGTTCGCTGCAGTCCGCCCTTTCGCGGGAGAGATGAGGGGAGTATGGGGGAGGATTTGGGCGCGGGGATAAAATTATGTCGGCACATTCTGTCCAAGCCCTCCGGATGTCATCCCGGCCCCCGGGTCGCTGCGCGCCCGAGGATAAACTCCGGCCGGGACCCATCTTGAGGTCTGGCGTCGATCACCTCTGGCAGCAGATTGGAAAGCAATTCAGGATGGGCCCCGGCCTGCGCCGGGGTGACAGCCCGTGCATGTTGGTGCAGCGTAGCGCACCGGGGGCGGCATGTATTTTGTTTACATGATGACCAATCGCAAGCATGGCGCGCTCTATACGGGCGTGACCAATGATCTTGTCCGCAGAACCTATGAGCACCGCGAAGGGCTCGTGCCCGGTTTCACCAAGACCCATGGGTGCAAGATTTTGGTCTGGTATGAGCCGTTTGGTGACATCGATCTGGCGATCCTGCGCGAGAAGCGGCTGAAGAAGTGGCTCCGTCCCTGGAAAGACCAGCTAATTGAAGAACAAAATCCAGATTGGCGCGACCTATGGTGGGACATTACTGGCCAGCGATAGCATCGCGCCCAGGCGCCGGCAGACCCGGAACTGACGCCGCAGGCACACACACAATGCCCACGCCCACTGGCTGTCACCCCGGCGAAAGCCGGGGCCCATCTTGAGGTTTCACCAATAGCGCCCGGTAGAGCGTCCTGCGCACGCGGTGCGATGTCAGGATGGGCCCCGGGTCAGGCCCGGGGTGACAGCCGGTGGGTGTTGATGGTTTGGGTATCAACCGCAACAATTCTGGGCATACCCCCACCTAACCTCCCCCTGACGAGGGGGAGGGGCGCATCGGGGTTGGTGGGATATTGGTGAACCGCACGAAAACGGCAACGCTCTCCATCTTACCCCTCCCCCTGTTTCAGGGGGAGGCCGGGTGGGGGCTTTCTTCCGCAAACACGATGCTAACTTTGGTCAAGGAGCACCTATGGTCGACCCCGTCACCTTCGCCCGCAAATCGCGGCGGGAGCAGACCCTGCCCGAGCGCCGTTTCTGGGCGCTGACCTTGGCCTGGCGCGACGCGGGCCTGCATTGGCGGCGTCAGTCGCCCATCGGCCCCTATGTCGTCGACTTTGTCTGCAAAGGCAAAAGGCTCATTGTCGAGATCGATGGCGAGACGCATTTCTCTGAAAGTGGCTTGGACCACGACGCGCAGCGAACCGCCTATTTGGCCGAACGCGGCTATCGCATGCTGCGTATTCCCCTCGGAAATAGGTGCCACGCCGAATTTGAAAGTCTGTCAAAGTTCCTCTGCCTTGCCTTGGACGATGTTCAAGGCGGGCCGGTAAATGAAGGGTATTTTGTATGAACTCTTGGTTCTGTCGCCACCTTCGAAGAAACCTATTCGGACTAGGTCGTCCGCAACGCGCGTCGCTTCCTGTGAAGCTATCGACCAAACCCGGCCTAATGATACCGCGTTGTGTTCCGACTTTTCGCCGTTCAACGCTTGAACGAATTTCTTCAAGTGCGGGTTTTCAGCATAGATGACCTTCGTGAGCCGATATTCCGACAAGCTAGGTAGCGCGTCTTTGAATGTTCCGCGGTCGAATAAAGGGCCCGCTTCATCGATGTGCTCTCCGCGCTCAAGTCGCTTAATTTGAGCGTCTATTAGGGCATTAAAGAACACAATAATTTCTCGAGGTGCGTTTTTTCCCGTTCCATCGGTTGTTCTTCTGAGAATCCAATCAAAAGTTTCAGACTGCTTTTCACCAATCTCTACTTGGGCGGGCAATATGGTTGACATAAGTTCTGTTTGCTTATTTGCGTCGCCAATAACCGCGTCCTTTTCTGCTTTGTAGTGGTCTGTGATTGACTTGTTGTTCAAAAAACGACGGACGACGAGATTCATTAAGGACGGTTTATCCCATTCGAGACGAATCTCCCGAGAGATATGTGTTGCTTCTCGGAAGCCTTCGTCCGTAATTCGATCCCATATGTCTGTTCTCAAAAATATCTTAAGTATAATTCCAGGATATGCACGTAGATCTCCATACGCCTTGAACAATGCTCTCAGCGCGTTCTTCTCTAAATCATCGGTCTCGTCGAACGCTACGTCTAGGCGGTCAAGGAGGAGCCACACCTTAAGTTTTTCTTCTGCTAGGGCCTCAGTTGCAAGGGCGTAAAGTTCGTCAATCGAAATGCCGTCCTTCGCAGTGTAATCCTGGTCGCCAAAGTGTATGATGCCACTAACGGCGGTTATGGCGCCGGTTCCTTCGGCGGTATGAACAGTTCCCTCAATACCCTTTGGATTAGCGTATTTCCTAATGTATGACAGGGCACCAGACAGTATGCTTCTTAAAGTTACTCTCTTGTCGACCAGAAGTCCTGCAGACTTTAGTTCAGACATTAGGTGCTTTGCTGGCCTGTTATTGATACCGTAATCAAGAAATTCACGTCCAATTAGGGAGATGAAGTACAATTTCCAAAGATTGATGAACTCCCGTTCCTCAGTAGGCGGGGTAGATTTCAGGCTTTCGAATGCCGCAGCACCCCTCGGATTCTCTGCTACGACAAGCAGTACGCCTTTGTCGAATAGTTCGCTCTCGTGATCTTGAACTAGAAGGTATAGCGCACTCTTTCCGGCCCCCTTTGGTCCGTATACCACATCAATATCGCCACGTATTATTTTACGCCAGCTCTGTGTCTCTACAAAGTAATTAGATAGTTCGTCCTTTTCCTCTTCGGCGACTTGGTTTCCAAATTGAACTTCCCTCAGAACTTCTATAATCTTCGCCATTGTAATCCCCCAATTTCTTCTAATGTGCCTCATCCCAGTTCTTCGCTGCATGTGCGTCCACCTGGATCGGCACGGTCAGCCGAACCGCCGGCTCCGCCGCGCCTTCCATGACCTTCTTAATGACCGGGATGGCCCGATCTTCCGTCCCCTCGGGCACTTCGAAGATGAGTTCGTCATGCACCTGCAGTAGCATGTCGGCTTCGACGCCCGCTTTTTTCAACTCCGGCTCCATGCGGATCATGGCGCGGCGGATGATGTCGGCGGCTGAGCCCTGGATGGGGGCGTTGATTGAGGCGCGTTCGACAAAGGCGCGTTCGCTTGGATTGCCCGAATTGGCATTGGGGAACTGGATCTTGCGGCCGAAAATGGTCATCACGTGGCCTTCGGCTTTCACCTTCACCTTCTGGGCGTCCATATAGTCCTTGATGCCGGGGAAGCGCTCGAAATAGGTCTTGATATAGTCCCCGGCGACGCCGCGCTCGATGCCGAGCTGATTGGCGAGGCCAAAGGCGGAAATGCCGTAGATGATGCCGAAATTGATCGCCTTGGCGCGGCGGCGCACATCGGACGGCATGCCCTCGACCGGCACGTTGAACATTTCGCTCGCCGTCATGGCGTGAATGTCCAGCCCTTCCTCGAAAGCGTCCTTGAGGGCCTGGATATCGGCGATATGGGCGAGGACCCGCAATTCGATCTGGGAATAGTCGGCGCTGATGAGAACCTTGCCCGGCGGGGCGACAAAGGCCGAACGGATCTTGCGGCCATCCTCGGTGCGCACCGGAATGTTCTGCAAATTCGGATCGTTTGAGCTCAGGCGCCCGGTGAGTACGCTGGCCTGCGAATAGGAGGTGTGCACCCGCCCGGTGCGCGGATTGATGTAATTGGGCAGGGCATCGGTATAGGTGCCCTTCAACTTGGTGAGCTGGCGCCAGTCGACAATGGTGCGGGCGAGCGGAATGCCCTTGGCGGCCAGGCCCTCGAGCACATCGGCGCCGGTGGCCCAGGCGCCCGTCTTGGTCTTGGTGCCGCCCTCAAGGCCCATCTTGTCAAAGAGGATTTCGCCAAGCTGCTTGGGCGAGCCCAGGTTGAACGTCGCGCCGGCCAGTTCATGCGCCTCGGCTTCGAACGCGGCGGCGCGCTGGGCGAAATCGCCCGACAGGCGGGCGAGGATCTGCCGGTCGACAGTGATGCCGCGCGCTTCCATGCGGGCCAGCACCGGGGCCAGCGGGCGCTCGATGGTTTCGTAAAGCGTGGTGACGTTTTCTGCCACGAGGCGCGGTTTCAGCACATGCCAGAGGCGCAGCGTGATGTCGGCATCCTCGGCGGCATAGCGGGCCGCTTCGGCGATTTCGAGCTGGTCGAAAGTCTTCTGGTTCTTGCCGGTGCCGGCGAGCTCGGAATAGGTGATGGTCTTGTGGTTCAGCCAATGCTCGGCCAAGACATCCATGCCGTTGTAGCGCGGGCCATCCAGCGCATAGGAAATGAGCATGGTGTCGTCGATCGGCGCCAGGGTGATGCCGTAGCGCTCGAGCACTTCCATGTCATATTTGACGTTCTGGCCGATCTTGAGGATGGCCTTGTCCTGCAGCACGGGCCTGAGGGTGTCGAGCACGTCGCGGATGGGCAGTTGCCCCTCGACCAGCCCCTCGCCGCCCTCGAACATGTCGCCGCTCTTGCGGTGGCCGACCGGAATATAGCAGCCCTCGCCGATCTCGGTGGAAAGGCAGATGCCGACCAGGTCCGCCTGCTGCGGATCGAGCCCGGTGGTCTCGGTGTCGACCGCGACCAGCCCCTTGTCGATGATCTTTTTCACCCAGGTCTCAAGCGCCTCGGGCGTGGTGACGGTCTCATAGGCCTCGTAATTGACCGGGATCGCCTTGACCCGGGCATGCTCCTCGGCGGCATGGCGGGCGGGGCCGGAGCCGGGCACCATATTGGCGGCCAGCTTGGCCTTGGCGACCGAAAGCGAGGTGGATTTCTGCGGCGCGCCGGGGACGGGCGTGTCCGCGTTGGCCGCCAGTTCCGGATCAGGCTCGAAATCATCGGGATTGGCCTCGAGCAGGGTGGCGAGGCGCTTGGTGATGGTGTTGAACTCCATCGCCTTCAAAAACGGGAACAGCGCCGAAGGGCTGATCGGCTGGCGGATGAGGCCATCGAGGTCGATTTCGACCGGCACCTGCTGCTCCAGCGTGACCAGCCGCTTGGAAATCCGCGCCAGTTCGGCATTTTCGACCAGCTTCTGCCGGCGCGCGGGCTGCTTGATCTCCTCGGCGCGCGACAGCAGGGTTTCGAGATCCCCATATTCGGTGATGAGCTGGGCGGCGGTCTTGACGCCGATGCCGGGCACGCCGGGGACATTGTCGACGCTGTCGCCGCACAGTGCCTGCACGTCGATCACCTTGTCGGGGGTGACGCCGAACTTGGTGAACACCTCATCGGGCCCGATCCAGCGCAAAGGCGGCTGGCCGGGACGGGGAATTGTATCGAGCAGGCGGATCGAGCCATCGGGTTCGACGAGCTGCATCAGGTCCTTGTCCGAGGAGGCAATGGTGACCTTGAAGCCGGCATCGCGCGCCATGCAGGCATAGGTGGCCATGATGTCGTCGGCCTCCCAGCCCTCCATTTCGATGGAGGGAATGGAAAAGGCGCGCGTGGCCGAGCGGGTCAGCGGGAATTGCGGGATCAGCTCTTCGGGCGCGGGCGGGCGCTGGGCCTTGTATTGCGGATAGATGTCGTCGCGGAAGGTCTTGCCCTTGGCGTCGAAGATGACGGCCATATGGGTGGGCGCGTCGTCGCCATCCATGTCCTGGGTGAGCTTGAACAGCATGTTGCAGAACCCCTGCACACAGCCGACCGGCAGCCCGTCGGACTTGCGGTTGAGCGGGGGCAGGGCGTGGAAGGCGCGGAAAATATAGCCCGAGCCATCGACGAGCAGCAGATGCATGTTGGCGATTCCCTCATTCAGATCGGCGGCAACTCTATCGCCTCGCGGGTCAGGATGGCACCCATTTCTGACCAGATCTGTCAGCAGCCCTGACCGTAACAATTCCCCATGGACCAACCTTCGCCACTTTCATAAGCTAGGCCGAAAGGAACCGGAAAGGCAGATTGTCTGCCTTTCGAGCCGGCCATTGTGGGGCCGAAAGGATATCTCGTGCAAACCAGCCCGGCCAAGGGCTCCGGCGCCACCATTCTGGTGGTGGACGACGATGCCTTGATCACATTGAACACGGTCGACGTGCTGACCGATATGGGCCACACGGCGCTTGAGGCCTTTTCCGGCCCACAGGCGCTGGCGCTGATGCAGTCCCGCACCGATATCGCGGCCATCATCACCGACTATGCCATGCCCGGCATGACCGGGATCGAGCTGGCCCATGCCGCGCGCCAATTGCGCCCTGGCCTGCCCATATTGCTGGCCACGGGCTATGACGAAGTGCCCGACGTCGCCGGGCACGACTTTGTCCAGCTCAAAAAACCGTTCCGCGAGGCCGAGCTGAGCGGCCGCCTGGCCGAAGTGCTGGCCCCGGCGGCGGGCTGATCGCCTCAGCGCAGGCCGCTTTTCTCGAGCAGGCCCAGGCGCTTGGCGTCGTAATAATAGCCGCGGGCGTAAAATTGCACAGCGCGATCATCATTGTGCCCGGCGGTCATATAGGCGCCGGCCAGATAGCGCACGGCATAGCGCAGATTGGTTTCCGCATCGAGCAGGCCCGCGGGCTCGCCGCGATATCCCATACCGCGCGCCGTGGCGTGGGAAATCTGCATCAGGCCGTAATAGGGGCCGTTGCGGGCCGCCGGATTGTAATTGCTCTCGCGCACGATGACCCGCCGCACCAGGTGTTCGGGCACATCATACTGGGCGGCATAATGGGCGATCAGCCCATCGAGGGTGCCGCGCTCGGACCCGGCATAGCCAAGCAGCATGGTGCTGGGGGCCGGGGGCACGGCGGCAGCCTTGGGCACGTGGCCGGCCGGGGTGGCGGCGACAGGGGCAAACGAGGCAATGGCGGTGGCAGCGGATTTGTTGCCGGGCAGCGGCTTGATGCCCGCCATGGAACAGCCGGCCAGAACCAGCGCCATGGCCAGGGAACCTGCAATGGGGAGCGGCCGCGCCGTCATGGGCATACCTCTTTGCGCCAGATTTTTCCCTCGCTCTGCCCGCTACGCGGCAAACACGGCGGCTTGATGGCGGAAATACGACCGGTGGGCAAGGGGGATCGCCGCTATGCCCCATCAGCCGGGGCTTTGCGCGCCCGGGTTTACATCTGAGCCTGAGGCCCTACACTTGGGGTTCGCCGTCGCGCGTTTTTTGCGGCCCTTGTGGTGCCGCCTGACCTGCCGCTCCGCCGCCGATTGGCCGAGTGGCCCTTTGCGCGACTGACCCCGAGAGTCCTCCCCAAAGAGTGGAGGGCGAGACAAAATTTCCGAAAGGCTCGTCCCATGACAACTGCCGCACCCGGCGATACCGTACGCATTCACTATTCCGGCCGCCTGACCGATGGCACCCAGTTCGACAGCTCCGAAGGCAAGGCGCCGCTGGAGTTCAAGCTCGGCGAAGGCCAGGTTATCAAGGGGCTCGAGCAGCACGTTGCCGGCATGGAAACCGGCGCCAAGAGCACCGTGACCATTCCGGTCGCCGAGGCCTATGGCCCGCGCCGCGATGACGCCATCCAGCAGCTCGACCGCGAAAAAGTGCCCTCCGGCATCGAACTGGAAGTGGGCACCCAGCTCCAGGCCCGCACCGCCGATGGCGGCATGCTGCCCATCACCGTGGTCGGCGTGGACGAGCAGAGCGTAACCGTGGACGCCAACCACCCGCTCGCCGGCAAGGATCTGGTGTTCGACGTCGAGCTGGTCGAGGTTGTTAAGGCTGCGTAAGCGTTCCGCGTCGCGGATGAAAGGCTCCAGTGGAGCCTTTCAAGCTGAAGCAGGCCATGAGAGCTATGCTCGAATGGCGGGTGGCCGAAGCGGATGAAAGGCTCCAGTGGAGCCTTTCAAGCTGAAGCAGGCCATGAGAGCTATGCTCGAATGGCGGGTAGCAGCTTTCGCCATTCTCGCAAAACACACAGACTGTCACCCCGACCTTCGCCGGGGTGACAGCCAATTATGGTTGCAGCACCGATCCCCGCCCAGCGGGGATTTTTTGTTTGGAATCTTCGTTCGTCGGCCGGAATGGGGTGGGGTGCGGCCAGTCTGGTATCGAGGTGTTAACGCCTGCTTCGCGCTAACAGCGGTCGTTGAGCGCGATTGGACTGATGGGCGCTCTTCACTCCTGAAAGCGACCGACCCAGGGCTCGAACAAGTTTCGCCGGGCGCCGTCGACGAGCCCCCTCTGCGTCTTAAGCCCTCTCGCGCGCAGGTTGGGCGCAGGAGGCTCCGCATCATTGATGGCGGCGGCTAGCCGGCTTTCGGCCACCATTTGATGGCGTCGTGCATGTACGGGTCGAGCGCCTCATCCTTGTCCGCCCGCTCGTCCTTTGCCACCTCGTTCTGCAGACTGGTGAGCAGCCAGCCCGCCCTTTCCGGCTTCACCGCCTCCTGGAGGGTCTGCATCGCACCGCGCGTCGTGGTAGAGCGCAGCATGTTCTCGAGCTCATCGATGTTGCAGAATACCAACGGTATCCGATCCTGCGCGGTGATCTCAGGCTCCTTCTCCGCAACCATTGCCCGCGCACGCTCGAAGACTTCCTCGATCTGCCCGCCCGACATTTCGAGCCAAGTGTCCATGAGCACAACGACGCCAGGGGTGCCTGCTGCCAGCTTGCCGCCCGGCGCTGCCACCAATCCCCGTCGTACCCGGGAAACGAACCGCCAAATCTGGAATGCGCCCTTGGCTAGGTCGGCGAATGCGGGGTCGTGCAGCGGATCGATTTCCTCGCCTAGCTTTACCGAGATGGGCGCCTTCTTGGCTTTGCATTCGATGATCGCGACAGTCTCACCCTCATCGACGAGGAAAAAATCCGGACTGTCGATCCGGTGCTTGGCGTTGCCGAACTTGAACTCGGGGACCACCTGCAGGTCCGGCAGGAACGCTTCCAGCATCAGCTTGCAGAGCCCTTCGAACCTCCGGCCAATCAGATCCCTCAGCTCGCCCGAGTTGTCGACCAGATCGTAGTACAGTCCGTTCGTGAACCGCTCTACAACCAGATCGGGGATCGGGCCCACGATGATGTCCTTACTCTCGAAGAGCACGCACGGCCACTTCCGCAGGACTGACGACTGGTATGCCGCATGCGTTGTCACCTGCGTCATCGCGGTGGCTTCTCGACGCATCGCCGCCTCCGGCTTGGCGTAAATCCCGATGCACCTAGTCAGCACCTCCGGATCGATCGCCAAGCGCTTGTCGACGTTCGGGTGCGCCTTCACCGCCGAGTGATGCATCAGCATCGACGTCAGAGCGAAACCCGAGAAGCAGAAGTCGTGGATCGAAACCCCGTGCTTCTGCTCGAAGTACTGGGCCGCCTCGTGGAAGGTGTAAAGGTACGCCGTTTTGAAGAAGGCGGCCTTGTTCATCTTGCCTCGCTGCCAGTGGAATTGACGCTGGGCGATGCGGCGCATCTCGTCGAACACGCTGACGCGCCGCAGGGTGAGGCCGTCGTGGGCGTTTTCCAGGTCGTTAGTCATCTGGAGCAGCTGCAACGGAGCGCCAAGGTGGCGGGTGTTCAGCACCTTCCAGGCGCGATCACCTCGCCGCCGCAGCGGCTGGGAGAGCAGGAACGCGTTGACCAAGGATTCGAGCGTCCACTTATGGATGTGGTGGGGTTCGCTCGCGAACTTAACCAGATGATCTGGTGCCTCGGTGAACCAGCGCCAGCCGATCTTGTTGGCCTCGCCGATCTTATCGATCGACCAAATCATCCGCAGGAAGTCTTCTGTGCCATCGACACGGCCCAAGGACTTCGCCAGCTTCTTGCGGGCGCCTTCGAGGCGGCGGCGCAAATAACCCAGCGACCGCTCGGTGGGGAGCGGTTCGCCGTCGTCATCAAAGGTCGACATCAGGTTGAGGCCAGACTCCATTGTGGTTTCGTCTTCAGGGTCGGGGGACATGAAAAAGACCGGAGGAAATGGCCTCCAGACTAGTTAAGCCCGCCGCGGGCCTCAATGGTTGAGCGTCTTCTCCACCGCCTAGAGAGATTTGCCTTCGCTTCCTCCAGGGAAACTCCTAGATATCCGATGTTCGAAACTCCTGCATTTCTATGCTTCTTGGGTGGAAACTGCTGCACTTTGGTTTGGATCTGTGCTGATTCTGCTTTGGGCCAAAAGCCGCCATCGTCGCCGTAGCGAGTGAACGACCGCGATGGGGTCGAAACCGGCCCCAGTGCTCCGCGCACAAAGCCGCCTCACCCCGGCACCACGAACCCCTCGCGCAGTTCAGTTGCTTTCGCCCGGCTGATACACCCCTCGGCGTGGTCGTTGACCAGGCCCATGGCCTGCATGAAGGCAAAGATCGTGGTGGGGCCGACAAATTTCCAGCCGCGCTTCTTGAGCGCCTTGGACAGAGCGATCGATTCGGGCGAGGTGGTCTGGCTTTGCGGCGGGGCGGGGGTCTGGGCTTCGTAGCGCCAGACAAAGGCGGCGATGGAGCCGGCTTCGGCGATCAATTCCTGCGCACGGGCGGCATTGTTGATGACCGCTTCGATCTTGCCCCTGTGGCGCACAATGGCCTTGTCGGCCAGCAGCCGGTCGATATCGGTCTCGTTGAAACGGGCGACCGTGTCGATATCGAAACCGGCAAAGCCGGCGCGGAAGGCCTCGCGCTTATTGAGGATCGTGCGCCAGCTCAGCCCGGACTGAAACCCTTCAAGGCTGAGTTTTTCGAACAGGCGCGTGTCATCGCTGACCGGAAAGCCCCATTCATTGTCGTGATAGGGTACGAATTCGGGCGCCCCGCCGCACCATTGGCAGCGCGGCAATCCGTCTTCGGCGTGAAACAGGCTCATCATGTCTCCAGACGATCGAGTCGAGCGGACAGTCGAACGGGTGCGTCTGTCATCTTGTGTCAGCAGGCCTTGCAGGCGCCAGCCGATATTTGCGTTTTCAAGAGGACAGGCCGCCAAAACTCGGTCAGGAGCCGGCACCGCGGCGCAGGACGGCCGAGAAAAATTCGGCATAGCTGCCCTGCCGGGTGCGGCCGATCAGGTCGGACAGATCGGCTATCGGGTCGGTCGACCAGTCAACGCGCAGATCGACCTCGGGATAGGCTTGGTTGCGCACCACCTTGAGCGCTGCGGAGGTGATGGTGCGCCTGTCGCCCCCGGCAAGATTGCCAGCCTGGAGCGCGGCAAACAGGCGCTCGGCCAGATCGCCCGGCCCCCTGAAGGCATCAAGCATCGCATCCAGCACGGCGCGGCCCGCAATGATGTTTCCGGCCACCGCGACATTCTCGTCCATGGCGTGGCCGGCATAATCTTCGCAGCGGGTGCCGGTCCAGGCGCCAATGCGGCCCTGCGCGTCGATGACGATGGCCTGCCGGCGATCGCTTTCCGGATCCCGGGCCAGCGCCCCCTGCAAGGCGTGCTCGGCATCGGCAGCGGGAATGGCGGCAAGGGTGTCGACGGCCAGATAGGGATTGGTCATCGCCTGCGTCGCCATGGCAGCCCGGCCGGCGCGCACATGGGGTACCAGCGCGCCGACGGCCGGCCCGGCGGTGGCCGTGGCGACGCCCAGCTCGCCGGTTTGTGAATCTCGCGCAACGATGGAAAAGGTCATGCTGGCAAAATCCTCCTCTCGATATTTATCAGCATAAATTGACGGCAGGCGATATTTATGATGATAAATTACCCATGCCTTGTCTCACGCTCAGAGCCGGGAGGCAATGGTTGAGGGAACGCAAGGAGGTTTCAATGACATCCAAATGGTACGGACTGGCGCCGCTGCTCGCCGCCACCGCATTGGCGCTGGTATCGCCAGCCGCCGCCCAGACGCCACCCAATGTGCTGGTGGTCGGGCAAATTGCCGAACCGGCTTCACTGGACCCGCATGTGTCCACCGCAGCCAATGATTTCCGCATCGCCGTCAACCTTTATGACGGGCTGGTGCGCAACAAGTCGGGCACGCTCGAGATCGAGCCGGCGCTGGCCACGGACTGGACCATCTCGGACGATGGCCTGGAATATACCTTCAACCTGCGCGAAGGGGTCAGCTTCCATGATGGCACCCCGTTCAATGCCGATGCGGTCAAGTTCAATTTCGACCGCATGCTCGACGAAACCCATCCCTATGCGGATACGGGACCGTTTCCGCTGTCCTTCTTCTTTTCCGCGGTCGAGACCGTTGAGGTGATCGATGACCTGACGGTCAAATTCACGCTCAACGAGGCCTTCGCCCCGTTCATGTCCAACCTGGCCTCGGCCACCGGGCTGATCGTGTCTCCGGCCGCCGTCGAGCAATATGGCGCCGACTATGGCCGCAACCCCGTCGGCACCGGCCCCTACAAGTTCGAGGAATGGCAGTCCAATACCAGCGTTGTCGCCTCGCGCAATGATGACTATTGGGATGGCGCGCCCGACCTCGAGGCCGTCATTTTCCGGCCCATCACCGATGCCAATACCCGCGTGGCGGAAATGCTGTCCGGCGGCATCGACGTGCTGCTTGAAACCCCGCCCGACAATGTCGCCCAGTTCCGAGACGACCCCAACTACCAGGTCGTTGAAGCCGTTGGCCCCCATGTCTGGTACGTCATGCTCAACGCCAAGGAAGGCCCGTTCACCGATGTGCGGGTGCGCCAGGCGGTGAACTATGCGGTCAACAAGGAGAGCCTGGTCAACGACGTGCTGCAGGGCACGGCCGAGGTCTCTGCCGGCCCCATCCCGCCGGCCTTCAACTGGGCTTATAATGAAGAGGTCGACCCCTATCCCTATGATCCGGAAATGGCCCGTCAGCTCCTCGCCGAAGCCGGTGCGGAAGGCGCGTCGCTGACGTTCCTGGTGACCGAGGGCGGCTCGGGCATGCTCGACCCGGTGCCCATGGGCACGGCCATCCAGGCCGATCTCGCGGCGGTCGGGCTCGATGTCGAAATCCAGACCTATGAGTGGAACACCTTCCTTTCGGAAGTGAATCCGGGTCTTGAGGGCAAGGCCGACATGGCCGAAATGGCCTGGATGACCTCTGACCCCGACACGCTGCCCTTCCTCACCCTGCGCACGGCGGCCTGGCCAGAAGAAGGCGGATTCAACTCGTCCTATTATTCCAATCCGGAAGTGGACGCCCTGCTCGATCAGGCCCGTGTCTCGACCGATCCGGACGAGCGCGCCGAGCTTTACAAGCAGGTCCAGGCCCTCACCAATGAAGATGCCCCCTGGCTCTTCGTGGCCAACTGGAAGCAGAATGCCGTGGTGACCAGCGCCGTGGAGGACTTCGAACTGCAGCCGGACTTCGGCCTGGTGCTGCGCGACGTTAGCAAGCCATAGGGTTGTGCCGGGTGGGGGCATGCCCCTCACCCGTCTTGGCCTGCGGCCGATCCACCCTCTCCCACAAGGGGAGAGGAAAAGCGCCGTGGTCGCCCAAAGCTCGGTTTTCCCTTCTCCGCTCGTGGGAGAAGGGGCCCGAAGGGCGGATGAGGGGGCTTTCGTTCAGCGAGAGGAGGACCAGAGATGACCGCCTATGTCGGCAAGCGCCTGTTGGCCGCGATCCCGGTAATCCTGGGATTGTCGATTATCGTCTTCCTGGTGATGAAGCTCATTCCCGGCGATCCGGCACAGGCGCTGCTCGGCTCCTACGCCACGCCGGACAATGTCGAGCGGATCAATCGGGCCCTGGGGCTCGACCGTTCCTGGCCCGAGCAATATGTGATCTGGATCGGCAATCTTTTGCAGGGTGATTTCGGCCGTTCCTATATTCTCAATCGCCCGGTTATCGACGAAGTGCTGGACCGCTTCAGCGCCACGCTCATTCTTGCCGGGGCCTCGTTGCTCATCTGTTCGGTGCTCGGCATTCTCGCCGGCATCGTCTCGGCGGTGCGCCAGTTTGGCTGGACCGACCGCATCGTCACCTTTTTCGTGCTGATCGGCATATCCATGCCGGCCTTTTTCCTCGGGCTGGTGCTGATCCTGCTGTTTGCCGTGCAATGGCGGCTGCTGCCCGCCTCGGGCATGTATGCCGTCTATGGCGGCGGCGACCTGCCCGATCTGCTGCGCCATCTCATCCTGCCCGCCGGCACACTGGCCATTGTCGCCACCGGCGTCGTGGCGCGCCTCACCCGCGCGGCGATGCTCGAAGTGTTGCGCCAGGACTTCATCCGCACCGCCCGCGCCAAGGGGTTGAGCGAAAACGCGGTGATCTACCGCCACGCCTTCCGCGCTGCGCTGGTCTCGATCATTCCGGTGATCGGCATTCAGACCGGCTTCGTGCTCGGTGGCGCCGTCTATATCGAAACCGTGTTCCAGTGGCCGGGGCTGGGGCAGATGCTGGTCAAGGCCGTCTCCACCCGTGACCTGCTGCTGGTGCAGGGCGGCGTGCTGGTTGCCGCCACCCTTTACGTCCTCGTCAACCTTTTGGCCGATGTCGCCCAGGCCATGCTCGATCCGAGGCTCAAGGCATGACCGATATGACCCTGTCCGCGCCCGAACCCCGCAAGCGCCGCAGCAATTGGCAATTGCTGATGGCCAATCGCCTCGCGGCGGCGGGCCTGTTCCTGTTCGGCTTCATCGTCATTCTGGCCGTGCTGGCGCCGGTGCTGCCGCTGCCCAATCCCGACATTACCGACCAGCCCAATCGCCTGCTGCCGCCCTTTGCCGATGGGCATCTGCTCGGCACCGACCATCTGGGCCGCGATATCCTCTCGCGGCTGATCTGGGGCACGCAGGTGTCGCTGATCGTGGGCGTCAGCGCCACCGCGCTTGCGGCCATTTTCGGCTCGCTGATCGGGTTGGTCGCCGGCTATGCACGCGGTGCGACCGACAGCGTGCTGATGCGCTTTGTCGATATGCTCATGGCCTTCCCCTATATCCTGCTCGCCATCGCCATTGTGGCGGCGCTGGGGCCGGGCCTGCTCAATGCGCTTTACGCCATCGCCATCGTCAATATCCCTTTCTTCGCCCGCAACATAAGGGGCGTGACGGTGTCCATCCGCAATCGCGAATTCGTCGACGCGGCGCGCCTTTCCGGCAAGAGTCACCCGGCCATTCTCTTCACAGAAGTGCTGCCCAATGTCCTGCCGGTCATCGTCATCACCATGTCCACCACGGTGGGCTGGATGATCCTTGAAACGGCCGGTCTCTCCTTCCTCGGTCTGGGCGCCCAGCCGCCAACGTCAGACCTCGGCTCCATGCTCGGCCAGGCCCGCGCGCAGCTCTTCACCGCGCCCCATGCCTCGATCATTCCGGGCATCATGATCTTCGTGCTGGTGATGAGCATCAACCTGCTCGGTGACGGCATTCGCGACGTGCTTGACCCCCGCCTGCGCTCCGGGGCGCTGGATCGGCCTATGCCGATCACCAAGATTGACCGCAAGACCAAGCCCGCCGCAACGCTTGAAGACGCGCCGGCGCTGGTCGTCGACAATCTCTCGACCGGCTTTGATGACGGCAAGGCCATCACGCCCGCCGTGCGCGATATCAGCTTCCGCCTCGGCAAGGGCGAATGTCTCGGCCTGATCGGGGAAAGCGGCTCGGGCAAATCGGTGACGGCGCTCTCCCTCATGGGGCTGGTGGCCTCGCCCCCCGGCGTCATCACCGCTGGCGGCGTCTATGTCGGGGGCAGGGAAGTGCTCTCCCTGCGCGAACAGGAACTGATCGGCCTGCGCGGCGGCCGTGTCGCCTATGTCTTTCAGGACCCGCTGACCACGCTCCATCCCCTGTTCCGCGTTGGCGAACAGATCGCCGAAGCCATTCTGGTACATGAAAGCGTCGGCAAGTCCGAAGCGCATCGCCGCGCCATCGAATTGATGGAAACCGTGGGCATTCGCGACGCCCGGAGCCGGGCCAGTGCCTATCCGCATGAACTCTCGGGCGGCCAGCGCCAGCGCATCGGCATTGCCATGGCGCTCGCCAACGACCCCGACATCATCATTGCCGACGAACCTACCACCGCGCTCGATGTCACGGTCCAGGCCCGCATTCTCGAATTGCTGCAGAACCTGCGCCGGGAACGGGGCCTGGCGCTCCTGCTCATCACCCATGATTTCGGCGTCGTCGCCCAGGTCTGCGACCGCGTCGCGGTGATGAAGAATGGCGAGATCGTCGAACAGGGCGAGACCGGCGCCGTGCTGCGCGATCCGCAACATGACTACACCAAGCGCCTGATCGCCTGCGTCCCGGAACTGGGCGAGGGGCAGGCCTTTCTCGACCGCGTGCGCCCGCTGTTTGTGGAGGCCCGGACATGAGCGACAACGCTGTCGAAATGCGCGACCTGGTCAAGACCTTCGGCGGCGGGCGCAGCCTGTTCGGACGCAGGGCCAGCGAGGTGCATGCCGTCAAGGGGATTTCCCTGGACCTGCAACGCGGCGAGACCCTGGGGATTGTCGGGGAAAGCGGCTCGGGCAAATCCACCCTTGCCCGCATGCTGGTGGGGCTGGAAGCGCCCACCTCGGGCACCATGCAGATCGATGGCAAGCCCTGGGCGGAGCTGGCCGCAACCGGCTCCCGCGCCTTTGGCCGCACCATTCAATATGTGTTTCAGGACCCGGTGGCCTCGCTCAACCCGCGCAAGACCATTGGCGAAATCCTTGACGTGCCGCTGCGTCTTCTCTGCGGTTATGATGCCGGCAAGCGCGCCAGCCGCAAGAAGGAACTCGTCGACGCGGTGCAGATGCCGCTCGACACGCTCGAGCGCTTCCCGCACGAGTTTTCCGGCGGCCAGGCCCAGCGTATTGCAATTGCCCGGGCCCTCGCGGCCGAGGCGCGGATCCTGGCGCTGGACGAACCGGTCAGCGCCCTCGATGTGTCGGTGCAGGCCCAGGTTCTGCTCCTGCTCCAGCAATTGCGCGACGATCTGGGGCTGTCCTATCTGTTCATCAGCCACGACCTGGCGGTAGTCGAATCGATTTCCGATCGTGTCGCGGTCATGTATCTGGGAGAGGTGGTGGAGATTGGCCCGGCTGCCCGCCTCTTTGCCGCCCCGCAACATGATTATACCAAGGCGCTCATCGCCAGCGCACCGCGCCTGACTTCACCGGATATTGCATGAACGAGATCGACCCGGCGCTGACCGACCTGCCCCGCCGCAAGCGGACCGACGAGATTGTCGATGCCATCAAGCGCATGATTGTCGAGCACGGCCTGGCCCCAGGTGACCGTCTGCCGCAGGAACGCGACCTCATCACCCAGTTCGCCGCCAGCAAGGGCACGGTGCGCGAAGCGCTCAAGGCGCTCGAGGTGCAGGGGCTGATCTCCGTGCGCACGGGCCCCGGTGGCGGCGCTTTCATCGAGCGGATGTCGGAAGGGCGGGCGATGAGCCTGCTGTCCAATTTCCTGTTCGCCAAGAACCTCTCGATTGCCAATATCTACGAGATGCGCAAGGCGCTTGAGCCGCTGGTGGCCGCCAGCGCCACCCCGCATATCGACGAAGCCGGATTGAACCGGCTCGAAGCCATCATCTCGGTCTATGACCATGAACCCGCCGACGCCACCGAGCGCTGGAACCAGCGCATGGCCGAGCTCGATTTCCATGGCGTAGTCGCCGAATATGCCGACAATCCCATCCTCGCCTTCACCTGCCGGTTCCTGCAGCGCCTGCTCAAGGACCTGGCCATTGCCCAGGATATCTATGTCCAGCCTGAACCGGTGCTGCGCCAGTCCGGCATCGAGCATCAGCGCGACCTGATCGCCGCCATGCGCCGCCGCGATGCCGATGCTGCCGCAGCGATCCTGGCCGAACACATGGCCGAAGCCGAACAGCATATGCTGGGCCTGCAGGCCAGGCTGATGGATCGGTTCCTGAGCGAAGATGCCACCCCGCGCCGGGCCAGAAGGCGCCGCGCCACATGATCGATACCGATTATCTGCGCGATTGCCTGCTCGAACTGGTGCAGACCCCCAGCCCCGTCGGCATGACCGGCCGGGCCGTGGCGCTGGTCGATGGCTGGCTGCGCGATCTGGGGTTCGAACCGAAATATACCCGCCGCGGCGTGCTCTATGTCGAGATTGGCGACGGTGCCCCGCGCCGGGCGCTGGCTGCCCATCTCGACACGCTTGGGGCCATGGTCACCGAACTCAAGCCCAATGGCCGGCTGGCCCTGCGCAATACCGGCACCTGGGCGGCCCGCTTTGCCGAAGGGGCGCGGGTCACGGTGTTCTCCGACCACGCAACCCATCGCGGCACCATCCTGCCGCTCAAGGCCTCGGGCCATCGTTTCAATACCGCAGTCGACACCCAGCCGGCCGATTGGGACAATCTCGAAATCCGCATCGATGCCGTTTTGCCCGACAGGGCCGCACTTGTCGCGGCAGGGTTCAATGTCGGCGACATGGTCGCCATCGATGCCCAGCCCGAGATCGTCGACGGCTTCATCGTCTCCCGCCATCTCGACGACAAGGCGGGCTGCGCCACACTGCTCGCCGTGCTCAAATCCATTGCCGATGGCCACACCAGGGTGGCAACGCCGTTCCAGGCCATGTTCACCATTGCCGAGGAGATCGGCATTGGCGGCACGCATGGATTTGGTCCAGAGGTGGAGGAATTGCTCGCCATCGACAATGCGGTGACTGCGCCGAACCAGGCCAGCCGCGATGATGCGGTGACCATTGCCATGCGCGACCGGCAGGGACCGTTCGATGAACGGCTGACGCGGCAGATGCTGGCGCTCTGTGCCGAGCATGACATTCCCCATGTTCGCGACACCTTCCGCCATTATCGCTCCGATAGCGCCGCGGCGGTCGAGGCGGGATGGGACATCCGGGTGGGGCTGGTGTGCTTTTCGCTCGATAGCTCGCATGGCTGGGAGCGCACCCATATGGATTCGCTTGTCGCATTGGCGCGGCTGCTCTGCGCCTATGCCGGGTCGGAGATCGCCGCGCGGCCGCAATAGCCTCAGACGCAGAGGCTTGCGAATGTCACCGGCATGAAGATCAGCACGGCGGCAAGGAGCGCGGCCCGGTTGGCCCAGAGCGCGGCAAAGTGCAGTGGGCCTTCCGCCGCGCCGGCACGGGCCGGCAGGGCCAGCCAAAAGAGTGGCGCGAGTGCAAGCAAATATAGGCCGACCAGCACCGGCCGGTGCCAGTCGCCCCACCCATAAGCGCAACCCAGAGCCTGGACGGCATAGAGCACGACAAAGCCAGCCGACCAGATGACAAAGCCTGCTACCAGCCGGACCAGGGGCATCTCTATGATCGCCCTCATGGCGCCACCCCATTGAGACCCAGAAGCGCGACAAGGCCCAGCGCCAGGACCACCACCCCGCCGGCATAGCCGTTCCACAACCGGGCCAGCACCAGCTCGGTGCGCCTGTGCGCGGACACATAGCCCTGCGCGTGCCGCCAGAGTGCATGCGCGGCCATGATGGCGCCAAGGCCGCAATGCAGGGCGGCATAGCCGAGCGTGACAAAGGGCACGGCCTGTCGTGCATGTCCGGTCGGGTCGCCCAAAGTGCCCATGCTCAGCGCCATCAGGGTCAGGGCAAGGACTTGCAGCGCAATGGCTGCGACCAGGCCTGCGCGAAGCGGCAGGACTGAGCCGGGCCTGTGAGCAGCCATGGCGCTTGCGCCCGCAGCCGAAAGGCTGGCGACCACGGCCAGTGCTCCGGCCCAGAGCGGCAGGGCCGGTGCGCTTGAGCCCTGCCAGCCCGGTGCTATCACCAGCAGGAACAGGCCACCAAACAGGAGCGAGGTGAACAGCGTGCCATTCATCACCAGCGCCGTGCGATTGGCCAGCACGGTGACATTGTCCGGCGCTTCCACATCAGGCGGAACGGCAAGGCCGCGCCCGATATCGATCGGTCCGCGATCGGACTTTGATCCCAGGCCAATAGGCCAGCACAGGAACAGCACGAGCGTCGCCAGGGCCCCGAACGGGGCCAGCCAATAGAGCTTGAACAACAGTGCGAGGAAAAAACTGGCCGTCGCCATGGCCGTCCAGAGCGGCAGGTAGGAGCGGCGCGGCAGGACGATCAACTGCTCGGCGTCGCCACTCATCATGTCGACCGCCAGGGTTTCCTGTTCGCCATTGCGGGCAAAGCCGAGATAGCCGTCACCACCCGCCAGAGTGGGACCGATGCGCGCTGGCCGCAACTGGTCTGCGCGCGTGTCGATATGCGGAATGGCGGCAAAATTATAGCTTGGTGGCGGGGTCGCCGTGGCCCATTCCAGCGTCCCGCTCTGCCAGGGATCGCGGCGGAAGCGGGCGCCGAAGCGGAACTGCAGCACCATATCGGCCAGGACCAGCGCAAAACCCATGGTGAGGATGAAGCCGCCCACCGAGGACAAGAGGTTGAGCCAGTCCCAGCCCCAATTGGAGGGGTAGGTGGAAATGCGGCGCGGCATGCCCATCAGCCCGGTCAGATGCATCAGGAAAAAGGTGAGGTTGAAGCCGATCAGGATCAGCCAGAAGGCCGGTATCGAGAGGCGATAAAGGCTCTGCCGCCCCGAAATATGCGGTAGCCAATAGTAGATCGCCGCCAGCATGGGGAAGACGAAACCGCCCACCAGCACATAATGCAGATGTGCGACGACGAAGTAACTGTCATGGGCCTGGGTGTTGAACGGCACCATGGCCAGCATCACTCCGGTCAGCCCGCCGCAGACGAAGACCAAGAAGAAGCCGAAGACATAGAGCATGGGAATGTCCCAGCGTGGCTTGCCCGAGGCCAGCGTGCCGATCCAGGCAAAGATCTGCACCGCGGTGGGGATGGCCACCAGGGCACTGGCAGCGGAAAAGAACGCCAGCGCCAGATGCGGAATGCCCACGGTGAACATGTGGTGCACCCAGAGCCCGAAGCTGAGAAAGGCCATGGCGACAATGGCCGCGACAATGGCGCGATAGCCCAGGATCGGACGTTGCGCGAACACCGGAATAATGGTCGAAAGCGCCCCGGCGGCAGGCAGGAAGATGATGTAGACCTCCGGATGCCCGAACAGCCAGAACAGGTGCTGCCACAAGAGCGGATCGCCGCCCCGCGTCGGATCAAAGAACGGCAGGTCGAAGGCGCGCTCCATCTCGAGCAGGATCGACCCCAGGATCAATGGCGGAAAGCCGATGATCATCATCCCCGCAGTCACCAGCATGTACCAGGCAAACAGCGGCATCCGCGTAAGGGCCATGCCAGGCGCGCGCATCTTGAGGATGGTGACGAAGAGCTCGATCGCTGCCGTCACCGCCGAGATTTCGACAAAGGTGATGCCCAGGAGCCAGACATCGGCATTGATGCCCGGCGTATAGGGTTTCGAAGAAAGCGGGGTGTACATGAACCAGCCGCCATTGGGCGCTACGCCCGCCAGCATGGCGATAATCAGGATCGAGCCGCCGAACAGATAGCACCAGAAGCCATAGGCGGTGAGCCGGGGAAAGGCGAGGTCGCGCGCGCCCAGAAGCTTGGGCAGCATGTAGATGGCGAAGCCCTCGAACATGGGAATGGCGAACAGGAACATCATCACCGTGCCATGCATGGTGAAGATCTGGTTGTAGATGTCCGGACCAAGAAAGGCGCTGTTGGGCGTCGCCAACTGCGCCCGGATCAGCATGGACAGCAGGCCGCCAATGGCAAAGAACAATAGAGCCATTGCCATGAAGCGCTTACCCAAAATGGTGTGGTTGACGCTGGAGAGCCGGGCCAGTCCGGGTGGGGTGCGCCAGATCGCGTCGAGCTGCTTGTGCAGGCCAATGGGGGAGGGCGTCTGGCTCATTGGCCGCCCTCCATCAGGGCCGTGAAGTCCTCATCCGTATGCGCCTCGATGCGAAACCACATGCCATCATGCCCCGGCCCGCAATATTCGGCGCATTGCCCCCAATAGGTGCCGGGTTGGTCGGCCTCGAGGCGGATGAGATTTTCATGGCCCGGTATGGCGTCGATCTTGCCCCCCAGTCTGGGCACCCAGAATGAATGGATCACGTCTTTGGAGCTCACAGCGACATCGATGGGCCGACCGGCGGGAATATGGAGCACGTCGTCGCTCATTTCGCGTCCATCCGGATAGGTGAAATTCCATTGCCAGCGTTCGGCTTGGGCGCCAAAGCGCAATGGGGCATCGCCCCTGGGCAGCAATTGCTCGCCCAGAACCAGCGCCGTGAGCAGGATCAGGATCGGGATGGGCAGAACCAGCCCGCCGCCCACGATCCATTGCGCAGGCGTGATGCGCGTCACCCATGCGGGACGCAGATAGGCCATGGCGAATAGCGCGATGACCAGCGCGAACAGCAGGGCTGAGCCATACAGCATCACCCACCAGAGCACCGCCAGATTGGCCGCGCGCGGGCCGGCGGGGTCGAGCGTGGACAATGCGCCCGTGCAACCGGTCAGCAGCAGCGGCGTTGCACCAAGTGCAACGGGCTTGAACAAGGGGCGAACCAGATGACCGATATTCCGCGCGAAGACGAAGAGAGCGAAATCCGCGACGAGGAGACGCCGCCCGAAGCCCGGTCCGATCACCCCAATCCGGCCATTCGCGCCGTGGCAGGCAAGGATATCGGCTCGGCCATCGCCGTGGCCGGGCACCCCATCCATGCCATGCTGGTGCATTTTCCCATCGCCTTTGTCGTCGCCACATTGGGCGTCGATATCTTCTATTGGTGGAATGCCGATCCGTTCTGGCTCGAGGTCGGCAAATGGGCCGCCGGCGCCGCCTTTGGTTTCGGCCTGCTCGCGGCCATTGTCGGTACGCTCGAACTGCTGGCCGTGCCCGGCATTCGTGTGCGCGTGGCGAGCTGGAACCATGCCATTGCGGCCATGGTGATGCTCGCCATTGTCGGCGCCAATGCCGGCCTGCGCATCTATCTGCCGGAGATGGTGCTCCCGAGCGGGCTGATGCTCTCGGTATTGGCGACCATGGCGGCGGGCTTCGCCGGCTGGCATGGTGGCAAGCTGGTGTTCGATCATGGCGTCGGCCTCATCATTTCGCCTCGCCAATAAGCTGCTCGAACATCTCTGACAGCGCGCCAGGTGCGAACAGGCCCGCCAGGATTGCCGGCCATTCGATATCTGGTTTCCCCAGAACCAGCACCAGGGTGGCGGCGATGGCCGAAAAGGTCAGCGTCAGCACCAGCACGAAGCGCCCGAGCGGATAGACCCCACCGGGTTCGAAGAGCCGCAGGATCATCAGCCCGGAAAAGATGTGCACGCCGGTCAGCACCGACACGCCGACAAGCTTGGCCGAAAACCAGTTTTCATAAGTGCCCTGCAACAGGATCAGCGCCGTGCCCGAGGCAATGGCGGCAAAGGCGGTTGGCGACACCAGCGTGACATAGAGAAAACGGGTGAAGGCATGCAGCCGATGCAGCTTCTGTCCCTCCAGCCCCCGGCGCTGGCGATACAGGAACGGCAGCGCGATCAGCCCCGCGGACCAGCCGGCAATGGTCGCGACATGGATGAATTTGAGCCAGGTGACGAACAGGGCAAGGCTCATTCAGCCACCGCCTGCTCTGCGCGCAAGGCCAGTACCAGCCGCCACAGCACCAGCGCCAGGAGCGGCAGATTGGCGGGGACCCACATGATCAGCCCCGCAAGCTGCTGATCCTCCAGCGGCGAAAGGCCGAAATTGAGGGTGCTGCCCAGATGCGGCAGATAGAGCGGGCTCGGCGCAAACACCAGCAGTGCGCCAAGCAGCCCCATCTGGATGGCGCTGGACAAAGCCGAAATGCCTGCGGCCATCGCGGCCTGGCTGCGCAGCAGGCCCAGCCACAGCCAGGTGAAACTGGCAATCAGGCTCACCTGCATGAGCCAGTAGATCGCCGGATGGGTGAATGCGGCCGTATAGAAGTCCGGCGCGTGCCAGAGCCAGAGCGCCAGGGTCGAGAGCACCAGCGGCGGCATCAGGCCGGAGCGCAGACCCCATCGCGCGGGCAGGGCCAGCGCCACGAGCGGCGCCAGTATCATGGTCAGCACCACATGGTGGCCAACCCTTACCGAGAACAGCGCCACGCTGAGCGCGCAGATGGGCGAGACGAAGAGGATCACCGCCAGCAGCCATGCGCCGGCAAAGGCAAGCTGGCGCCTGGGGTCTGCCTGACGCAACAGCACAAATCCGGCAAGGGCCGTGAGAACAAGGACAGAGAGCAGGCCGGGCTCGAAATTCCACCGGCCCCAGAGTGTTTCCAGGGTCGGTGGCGATCCGCAATAGCTCATGTCGAAGGAAAAGGCTGACGCTGGGTCCATTTCCATTCCGGATGTTGGAGGGTGTCCCGGCACGGCCTTCTCTGGCGAGGGAAGCCGTGCCGGGGCGCTTTCAGACTTAAGGCTGCTCGTCGCTCGCGGCTGTCTCGCCCGGCAGCGCATAGGCGATGAAATAGTCGCCAATGGGCGTTTCCATGAAGTCATGGCCGCCGGCATTGATGACCACGATCTGCCGCCCCTGTGACTCATAGGTCATCGGGGTTGCCTGGCCACCGGCCGGGAGGTCCACCTCCCAGACCCGCTCGCCGGTTTCGATGTCGATGGCGCGGAACAGATCATCGGTGGCCGCCCCGATAAAGAACAGGCCCGAAGCGGTGATGAAGCCGCCACCATTATTGGGCGTGCCGATATCGACCGGCAGCATGGACGGAATGCCGAAGGGGCCGTTCTTGCGAGCGGTGCCGAAGGGGCGATCCCACAGCACTTCGCGGGTATTGAGATCAATCGCCGCGATCCCGCCATAGGGCGGCTCCTTGCACAGCAGGCCCGTGAACGGCACGCGCCAGCCGGCATTGACGCGAATGCCATAGGGCGCTTCGGCCTGCGGGCTGATCGAGCCATGCGAACCCGAACCGGCGGACGGCTCATAATTGGGGTCGGCGATGGAATAGACGCCCATCTCGTTGACCTCTTCGCGCGGAATCAACTGGTTGTAGTTGGGCATGTTGTTGTAGTTGGCGATCAGAATGCCCTTTTCCGGGTCGACGGCGATGCCGCCCCAGTCCGAGCCGCCATTATAGCCGGGGAACTGGATCCAGGGCTGGTCCACCGTGGGCGGAGTATAGACGCCATTGTATTCGGCCTGCCGGTACTGGATGCGGCACCAGAGCTGATCGAGCGGCGTGGCGCCCCACATATCGGCCTCGGTGATCTCGGGCTTCAAGAGGTTCGGGAAGTCCGTGACATAGGGCTGGGTGGGCGAAAGGCGATCTGGCTCGACGCCACCCTGCGGGGCAGGACGCTCCTCGATATTGACCAGCGGCTCGCCGGTCTCGCGGTTGAGGATATAGAACTGCGCCTGCTTGGAGGGCATGATGATGGCCGGGACCGGGCCCTCTTCGGTGGGGAAATCCACCAAGGTGCCTTGGCCGCCCAGGTCATAGTCCCAGATGTCGTAATGTACCGTCTGATAGTGCCAGGCGACCTCGCCGGTCTCGACATCCAGCGCCACGATGGCGGTGGAATAGGTGTTTTCCTGCTCGGACCGCGTGCCGCCCCAATAGTCGACGGCCGAATTGCCCATGGGCAGATAGACCATTCCCAACTCGTCATCGCCCGAGGCGATGGTCCACATATTGGGCGTGCCCGGCGAATAGATCTCGCCTTCCGGCGGCAGGCCATTTTCGCCCGGGCGGTTCATGTCCCAGGCCCATTCAAGTTCGCCCGTGACAGCGTTGTAGCCGCGGATGACGCCCGATGGAGCAGTGCGCTGCTGGTTGTCACTGACCTGGCTGCCCACCACCAGCACATCGCGCACCAGGGTCGGGGGCGAAGTCGGGGCATAAAAGCCCGGCGCGGTGTCACCAATGCCTTCCATGAGATTGACGATGCCGGCATTGCCGAAATCGGGGCAGGGCTGACCGGTCTCGGTGTCGAGCGCGATCATGCGCGCATCATGGGTGAGGTTGACCGTGCGGGTGGCGCAGATCTCGTCGCGCTCGGCGGTCGGGTCCTCGAAATAGACCAGGCCCCGGCAAGAGGCGTTATAACCCACATTGTCGGTCGAAACGCCGGGATCATAGGTCCAGAATTCGGCGCCGGTGGCAGCATCAAGGGCGCTGATATGATTGGTCGCCGAGCACAGATAAAGCCTGTCACCGACCTTGACCGGCGTATTCTGATTGCCGAACGGTTCGTCGCCTTCCGGCATGTCGCCGGTCCGGAATTCCCAGATCTTTTCAAGCTGGCCGACATTGTCCGGTGTGATCTGGTCGAGGGGCGAATAGCGCATGGCGCGATGCGTGCCGCCATAGGCCGGCCAGTCGACGCCGGTTTCCAGCGCAACATAGGTCGGCTCAGTCCCCTCGGGCATCACCAGTTCTTCCCCCGCCTCGAGCGGGGCGCCTTCGGCGGCGTCACCGGCATCGGCAGGAATTGCTGGCTCGACTGTCTCTGTGGGCCCTGCTGATGGCGCTGCCGGTTCAACCGGAGCAGTCTCCGGCGCCTCCGATGCAGGGGGCGCCTCGGGGGCTTCCGGCTGGGCCGCCGGTTCATCAACTTCCTGGGCAATGGTGCTTTCGATGCCGTGATTGGCAACGCCAATGGCGCCGACTGCGCCCGCAAACGTCACCATGGCCGCCATGGCAGAGGTGCCGAAGCGCCGCACCGAGCCGCGCAGCACGGGCAGCGTGGTCAAGACGAGAAGGAGAACAATGGTGGGAGCCAGGAGGCGCGGCACCTGCGCCCAGCCATCAAGGCCCGCTTCCCATAAGGCCCAGATCAAGGTGCCCAGCCAGGTCAGCAGGTAAACCCACAGCGCGGTCATTTCGCGGCGGAACAGGAACCATGCGGTCAACACCAGGCCAATGCCCGCTGGCAGATAATACCATGAGCCGCCAAGGGTGATGAGCCAGACCCCGCCTGCCACGATAGGCAGGCCAAAGACGAGCAAAACGGCCCCGACAAACATGGTCCACCAGAAGCCCAAACCTTTGCGGTCAAGGCGCGACATGGATTGATCGGTCATGCTTTCCTCCAATGGCGTGCTTAGCCGTGCAACGCCCCAATCCGGTCACAGTTCCGAACGGATTGAGATGATTTCGGCCCAGCCCGCGTCCGCGGCAGCTAGAGCGGCTTGGAGAGGAAGCTGCGGGTCCGGCCCTTGGGAAAGTCCGGCAGACTGCCGAATATCGTGTAGCCGGCGCGCTGATAGGTCTTGAGCGCCTGGGGATTGAAGGTGTCGATATAGGCGCCGTGACAGCCACGGCCCCTGGCTTCGGCCTCGGCCAGTTCCAGCATGCGTCCGGCCAGCTTGCGGCCGCGCTGTTCTTCGGCCACCCATAGCCATTGCACATAAAGCCAGCCCCAGGCGGTATAGCCCGACAGGCCCGCCACCACGTCACCGTCGACATCGCGCACAAAGACGGCCAGGGCCTGGCGCTCGGACGGCCCGACATCGCTCTGGTTGAACGCGGCGAGGGACGTGCCCAGGACCTCAAGGTCCTCAGCCCGCGGTGTGCCGGTGATTTCAAGCGCCAGAACCATGTTCAGGCCGCCAGCAGGCCACCGGTCAGGGCATGGGGGGCGCCGGTCGTGGTGGGAAAGCTGATCGGCAGGCCGCGCAGCACCCGCACGGCCAGGAGCGCAAAGCATTCCGCCTCGACCGCATCGCCCCGCCAGCCCACTGCCTCGGCGGGGATAGCCTCGACCTTGGCGCGCGTCTGCAACATGGCCATGATTGCCGGATTGTGCCGGCCGCCACCGCAGACGATCAGCCGTTCCGGACGCTGCGGCAACAGATCGAGCGCCTTGCCCACCGCGCCGGTGGTAAAGGCGGTCAGCGTTGCCGCGCCATCTTCGGCACTCAAGCCTTCGGCCATGGTGGCGAGAAAGTCGAAGCGATCGAGCGATTTTGGATAGGGCGCGGAGAGGTAAGGGTGTGTCAGCAGACGCGCCAGGCGTTCTTCGTCCACTTTGCCGCGCAAGGCGATTTCGCCATTATGGTCCATATCGCCAAGGCCCAGGCCTTTGACAAAATCATTGATTGGCGCATTGGCAGGGCCGGTGTCGAAGGCAATCAACTGCTCGGCGCCATCCCAATAGGTGATATTGGCCACCCCGCCCAGATTGAGCACGGCGGTCTTGCCATCCCTGGCATCGATCAGGCGCAGCAGCGCACGATGATAGAGCGCGGCGAGCGGCGCGCCCTGGCCGCCGGCGCGCACATCGGCAGAGCGGAAATCATAGGCCACTTTTATGCCGGTCAGTTCGCGCATCAGCGCACCATTGCCAAGCTGTCGCGTTGCCCCGATGCGGCCCGGCTGCGGCGCGCGATGCAGCACCGACTGGCCGTGAAAGCCGATAATGCCGATGTCCTCCGGCGCAAGACCGGTCTGTTTGACCAGATCGAGCACGGCGGCGGATTGGGCGCGGGTCAGCGCCTCTTCTGCCGCGGCAAAGATCGCCGGTTCCGGCCCTTCGAAATTCCAGGCGCGAGCCTGATTGAGGGTGTCTTCGAGCGTATCACGGATCGATTGCGGATAGGGCGCCAGCGTATAGGCGCCGAAGCGCTCGATGGTGTCGCCATCGGTGCGCAGCAACGCCACATCGATATTGCCGTCGAGCACGGTGCCCGTCATCAGCCCTACCGACCAGATCGGCTCTGACGAATTATCATGTGACATTGATGCAGTCTCCTACGGCGCGGCGCAGCGCAATGATGCCGCTGTCGAAATGGCGGGTGGGGTGGACGCGATTTGTCAGCAGTGTCCAGGCATGGCCGCGATCAAAGTCGATCCACAGGCCCGTGCCGGTGAACCCGGTATGGCCGATGGTCTGGGGCGAACAGTTCTCGCCGCCTGACCAGCCCTCATAGGGACGCTCCCAGCCATGCGTGCGGCGGCCCGAAACCGGGGTGCGGATCAAGGCGTCCGGACCGGCAGAAGCCAGCTTGGCGGCAGCGAAGTCGAGCACGCTCGAGACCGTGCCGAAGAGCCCGGCATGACCGGCGCCCTCAAGGGCCGAGCAATTGTCGTCATGCACCTCGCCTACCAGCACGCGATGGCGCCAGTAGCAATCCTCGGTTGCCGCGGCCTTGTCCGGATCGGCCGACCAGGCAAAGCCCGGGCCCGGGTCCAGCTCGCGAATCCATTTGCCTTCGAGCCGTTCAAGGGCGAGGCCGAGCAGGATGAAATTGATGTCCGAATAGACCGAGGGACCAGCGGCAAATTCATGTTGCAACAGGAACGTGCGCAGCAGGTCCGGATCGCGCCCATAGGTATAGAGCGGAAACACTGCCGGGAACGGCGTCTGGTGCCCCAGGCATTGCCGGAAGGTGACCTTGCGCTCCCAATTGTCGAGATTGTAATGCCGGAAATCGGGCAGCTCGCTGACGAGCGGCGCATCAAGATCGATGCGCCCCGCTTCGGCGAGCGCCAGAATGCGTTCGGTGGTGAACAGCACCTTGGTCAATGACGCCAGATCGAACCAGGTGTCTTCGGTCATTGGGCGGCCTGCCGGCACAGTCTGCGCCTGACCCATGGCCCTGATGGCCCGGTTGCCGTTCCGGTCGACCACGCCCAGCACGCCGCCGGGAATGCGACCGGCTACAATTGCGCTTGCCAGCGGGGCAAAGGCGCGATCCAGTTGTTGGGCGACGGGCATCATGGTGTGTCCTCAATGCGAACGCGGTGGTCTTGTCCGGCCTCGCGCCATTGCGCGGGCGGTGGCTCAAAGCCGGGCGGGCGCACCAGGGATGGCACCTGCGTCATGTCCACGGCAAAGCGCTGCTTGCGCCGCACAATGGCCGGCACGGCGGCGATCAGGCGTTTGGTGTAGGCGTGCTGCGGATCGGAGAGCACGGCGCGCGCTTCGCCCATTTCCACGATCTGGCCGGCAAACATCACCGCAATGCGGTGGGCAATGCGTTCGACCACGGCCATGTCATGCGAGATGAACAGGTAAGCCAGCCCGAACTCCTGCTGCAGGTCGACCAGCAGTTCGAGCACCTTGGCCTGCACCGAAACATCGAGCGCCGACACCGCCTCGTCCAGCACCACCACGTCAGGATTGAGCATCAGCGCGCGGGCGATGCAGAGGCGCTGCCTTTGCCCGCCCGAAAACTGGTGCGGATAGCGGGTGAGGGCGTCCTGTGGCAGGCCGACGCGGTCCAGCAGGAAGGCCATGCGGGCGCGCAGCGTGTCATCGCGCCGCTGCCCATTGGCAATGGCGGGTTCAGCCAGCAGCGCCTCGACAGTGAGCCGCGGATTGAGCGAGGCAAACGGGTCCTGGAACACCATCTGCACCGGACGGACACTATGGCCGGAGCCGGTGACGATCTCGCCACGCGTCTTGCTGTTGAGGCCCAGAAGGGCACGCGCGGTGGTGGATTTGCCGCACCCGCTCTCTCCCACAATGGCCAGCGTTTCGCCTGGCACCAGGTCAAAGCTGACCCCATCGACGGCATGGATCGCGCCCTTGGGCTTGAACCAGGCCTTGCCGACCGGAAAGCGCACGACCAGATCATCGACCTTGACGATCGGCTCATGCGGCTCTGCCCGGCGCCCATCATTCCGCACCGCCTTGCCAGCGGTGAAATGCGGCACGGCGCGCAACAGGTGCTTGGTGTAGTCGTGTTGCGGACTGTCGAGCACGGCGTCGGCCTCACCCTGCTCGACCGCCACCCCGTTCTGCATGACCATGATGCGGTCGGCTATGCCGGCGACGAGGCCAATATCATGGGTGATGAAGATCATCGCCATGCCGGTCTCTTCACGCAATTCGGCGAGCAAGGCCATGATCTGGGCCTGCACGGTCACGTCGAGCGCCGTGGTCGGCTCGTCCGCAATCAGCAGGCGCGGACTGGCCGCCAGCGCCATGGCGATCATGATGCGCTGCCGCATGCCACCGGAAAGCTGGTGCGGATAATAGCCGAGCCGGGACTGGGCATCGGGAATGCGGACGCGTCCCAGCACGTCCAAGGTCGCCTTGTGCGCCTGCGCGCCGGTCAGCCCCTTGGAAAGGCGGAATGCCTCCTCGATCTGCGCACCCACGGTATGAACCGGATTGAGCGAGGTCATCGGCTCCTGAAAGATCATCCCGACATCACGGCCGCGAATGCCCAGCAGGGTCTTTTCGTCGGCCTTTGCGACATCGAGCACCGTTCCGTCGGAACGGGTGAGGTGGATCGCGCCATGGGTGATCCGGCCGCCGCCGAAATCGACCAGCCGGTTGATCGAGAGGGCCGAGACCGACTTGCCCGAGCCCGATTCCCCGACAATGGCCAGGGTCTCGCCGGCGGCAAGGTCGAAGCTGACACCCTTGACCACTTCATTGGCTCTGGGGTCCTGGCCGAAGCCGACGCGCAGGTCCTTGACGGAGAGCAGACCGGTCATGCTTCCCTCCTCTGGGTGCGCGGATCGAGAATGTCGCGCAAGGCATCGCCGGTCAGGTTGAAACCGAGAATGCCCAGCATGATGGTGACCGCCGGAAAGATCATCAGCCAGGGCGCATGCGTCATCAGATTGCGGCTTTCCGCCAGCATCAGCCCCAGCGATGGGGTGGGCGGCTGGGTGCCAAGCCCGAGAAACGACAGGCCCGCTTCCGTCAGCAGCGCCCAGGCCAACGCCAGCGTCACCTGCACGGCGAGCGGCGCGACCAGATTGAGCAGTAAGTGCCGCGTCAGCACATAGCCCTGTGAACTGCCGAAGGTGCGGGCAGCATCGACAAAGTCACGCTGCTTCAAGGACAGGGCAGGACCGCGCACCACGCGGGCAAAGATCGGCGTATAGACAATGGCGATGGCGGCCACGCTGGTCATCGTTCCGGGCCCCACAATGGCGATGATCAGCAGCGCCAGCAGGATCGCGGGGAAGGCCAGCAACACGTCCATGACGCGCATGAAAATGCCGTCCCAGAGGCCGCCCCACCAGGCCGAAAGCAGGCCGATGATGGTGCCGGCAATTGTGGCAATGGCCACTGAGGCAAAGGCGATCAGCATGGACTGGCGAATGCCCACCATGAGGCGGCTGAAGGCATCGCGGCCAAGCAGGTCCGTGCCGAACCAATAGGTGCCGCTGGGCGCCTTGAGCCGGTCGATGGCAAAGAGCTTGAGCGGGTCATGCGGGGTCAGGCCCAGCGTGCCCAGAATGGCCGCGAGCAGGTAGAACCCGATAATGACCAGGCCAATGCGCCCGGATGGGTGGCGGAACAGCGATGACAGCATTTTGCCCATCAGCGCCTCCCGATCCGGATGCGCGGGTCGAGGGCGACATAAGCGAGATCGACAAGCAGATTGACCACCAGGAAGTTGAAGGCAATGAACAGCACCGTGCCCTGCACCAGCGCATAATCGCGCTGGGTGATGGCATCGAGCACCAGCCGCCCCAGACCGGGCAGGGCGAAAATCTGTTCAACGATGACGGCGCCACCCAGGAGATAGCCGAATTCGACGCCGGACAGCGTCACCACGGGGATAAGCGCGTTGGGCAGCGCATGGTGCCAGATCACGCTCATCGGCGTCGCGCCCTTGGAGCGGGCCGTGCGCACATAATCATCGCTCAGCACATCGAGCATGGCCGAGCGCGAAATGCGGGTCACCGAGGCGGCAAAGGCAAAGCCCAGCGTAATGGCCGGGAAGATTAGCTGGGCGATGCTGGCCAGCGGATCGGCGAACAGCGGCGTGAAGGTGCCCATGGCCGGAACAAAGCCGAAAAACACCGAAAGCACGTAGATGATGAGAATGCCGACAACGAAATTGGGGGTCGACTGGCCCAGCATGGCCAGGACCCGCACGACGAGATCGCTGGGCCGCTCATTGCGTGAGGCGGCCAGCACGCCCAGCGGCACCCCAATGCTGAGCGCAATCACCATCGACATCAGCGAAAGTTGCAGGGTGAGCGGAAACCGCTCGAGGATCACGCTCAGCACCGGCTTGCCATAGATCGAGGAGATCCCGAGATCGCCCTGGAACAGGCCGGTCAGCCAGCGCAGATATTGCGCCCATATGGGTTGGTCGATGCCGAAATAGGCGGCCAGCGCCTCGCGCTGCACCGGCGTCAGAAGGCCGGCCTCGGTGCCCAGCATGGCGGTGATGGCATCGCCCGGCACCAGCCGGATGGCGACAAAGACCAGAATGGAAACCCCGAGAAGGATCAGCGGGAAGGTCAGCAGGCGCTGAACCACATAACTCATGGGACAGGATCCGGGTTGGACCGGCCCGCAGGCCGGCCCGTTTGGCTTGAACTACTCTACCGAAACATTGACCAGGCCGAACAGCGTGCCGGTTGGCGAAGGCGTAAAGCCCGAAACACTCTCGCGCTGGGCGGTGTAGCTATAGCCGGTCGACAGCCACAGCCAGGGTGACTGCTCGGCCAGGCGGCTTTCGAAAGCCTGGAAGATTTCGACGCGCTTGGCCGGGTCCGTTTCGGCCTGCCCCTGCTTCATCAGGCTGTCCAGCTCGTCATCCGGGAAGTTGGAGACATGGGCCAGATTGCCTTCATTGGTGAAGTAGCGGTTGTACATCGGATAGGGGTCAGGACGGCCGCCATTCTGGGCCACTGCCATGTCGAAATCCCCGGCCAGCCAGGCATCGACATAGACATTGAGTTCCATCATCTCGATTTCGAGATCGATACCGATTTCGGCGAGCTGAGCCTGCAGCACCTGGGCTTCGGAGGCGGCGACCGGGGGTTCGCCGGTGGCGGCAATAACCGTGGCCGAGAAGCCGTCCACGCCCGATTCAGCCATCAGTTCCCGGGCCCGTTCCAGATCCTGCTCATAGCAGAACAGATTGGCCGGATCCTGCGCAAAGGCCGGCATGGTCAGCGGCCCGGTCACCTTGCCTTCACCAGCCAGCGCCGCGTCGATGATCTCCTGCCGGTCAATGGCGCAGCTCATGGCTTGCCGGACCAGGAGATTGTCCATTGGCGGGCGCGAGGGGTTGAGCTGGAGCACATTGTAGTTCAGCACGCCGACCCGGTTCAGCTCGAGACCGGCTTCCATCGGCACCAACGTAGCGACCAGCGGGTCGTTGAGCAGGGCGAAATCGGTCTGCCCCGCGCGCAGCGAGGCCAGGATCGCCATTTCGTCGGGCAGCACCGAAATGGTGATGCCGTCAATGGCCAGCTCGCCGCCGGCCCAGTTCTCGTTGGCGCTCAGCACTTCACGTGCATTGGGCTCCCAGCTTTCCAGCACGAAGGGGCCCGAGCCAATCGCCTCGGTGCCCACGGTGCCCGCTTCGATTTCCGCGGCCGGCATGACGGCAGCGTTGATCGTGGCCATCGCGACCAGGATCGGCACATCGGGAGTCGAGAGGTTGAAGACGACGGTGGCATCGTCCGGCGTGTCAATGCTTTCGATCGAAAGGAAGTTCGACCGGGCCGCAGCAGAAGTGGCTTCATCGAGCAGGCGCTCGAACGATGCCTTGACGTCCGCCGAGGTCACCGTAGCGCCATCGGAGAACTTGGCATTGGGGTCGATGGTGAAGGTCAGCGTCCGCGCGTCCTCGGCGAATTCCCAGCTCGAGGCGATGGCCGGCACAACATTGAGATCGGCATCCAGCCGCACCAGCGGCTCATAGATCAGCTCAAGCAGGCGGAGCGAAGAAAAGGCGGTCTGTTTGTGCGGATCAAGGCCGGTGGCATCCTGCGACCAGGCCATGCGCAATTCGGCGGCCTGGGCAGGCAGCGCGGCCGAAACCGAGGTCAGGGCCGTGGCAACGGCGAGGCCGGCCAGTAGCGTCTTGGGTGAAAACTGGTTCATCGATATTCCCTCACTGTTGAGCCGGCCCCGCTTCCGGGAGCCGTGCCAAGGTCGACAAGTGCCTGGCCAAGCGAGCGCGAGGGCCGGGCCAGCCGCACCAACCTCTTTGACAAACCTATGAAGTCCCGGTCCGGGCTGTCAATAATTTTCACGCTTGATGAAAGTAGTGAACTTTTGTTTCAATGGGCGGCGCAGCCAGCTTCAGCTAGGGTCGCGCCGCGTGGCCGCCCCGGACTATGGCAGGCGGGCCGAAGGGGAATTGATTTTGGGTATCCAGTCGACGATCGAAGCGTCTGTGGACAAGTTCACACCGGCCATGCAGCGCGTGGCGACGGTGATCCGCGACCAGCCCCGCATCGTGCTCGACCAGACCATTTCCGAACTGGCCGAAAGCTGCGGCACCTCGGTCGCCTCGGTAGTCCGCTTCTGCCGCACGCTGGGCTTGTCGGGCTATGCGCAATTGCGCATGAGCCTGGCCACCGAGCTGGGCAAGGAAGCTGCGCAATTCGGCACCGATCTGATGCTGGGGGCCGAGATTGCCCAGTCCGATACCTTGCAGGAAATGGCCTCGAAAGTCGCGTCGCTGGAAATCCTGGCCATCGACGAAACCGTCTCGGGCCTCGATTACGGCGTGCTCGAACGCGTCGTGGCAGCAGTCGATCAGGCCGAACGCATCCTGCTGTTCGGCATCGGTGCCAGCCAGTTCGTCGCCCAGGACCTGCATCACAAGCTGTTCCGCATTGGCCGCAACGCCTTCCTGCTGGCCGATCCGCATGAGGCCTGGACCGCGGCCTTGTTGTCGCCGGCAGGAACGGTCGCCCTGGGCTTCTCCCATTCCGGCGCCACCGCCGATACGGTCCGCTTTCTCGAAATTGCCCGCGACGCCGGGGCTTTGACCGTGGCCCTCACCGGCGCACCGGATTCGCCCCTGGCCGGAGCAGCCGACGAATGCCTGGTGGCCCGGGCCCGCGAAAGCCGGCTGCGCGCCGGCGCCATGGTCAGCCGTATCGCCCAGCTGGCCATTGTCGATTGCCTGTTTCTGGGCGTTGCCAGCCAGCGCTATGAACAGACCGTGGATGCGCTCAAGCGGACGCGGGATGTGACGCATCCGAAGTGATCCGCGCCGGACGCTCAGCCGCCCCAGAGCTGTGATGCCCCACCGGCAATCGTTCCGCGCTCATAGACCAGTCCGTCCGGCCGGTCCTGCTCCAGCAGGAGCGGACCATCAAGGTCGATCCAGCGCGCCCGCGACGCCAGCAGCCGCGCTGGAAGCATGGAAAGCGAAGTGCTGACCATGCAGCCCACCATGATGGAAAGGCCCAGTGCCTCGGCGCGCGCGGCAACCGCCAGGGCTTCAGTGAGGCCGCCCGTCTTGTCGAGTTTGACATTGATCGCGTCATAGCGGCCGACCAGGGCTTCAAGCCCGGCAAGGGCATGCACGCTTTCATCGGCACAGATCGGCACCATGTGGTCGATTTCGGCAAGCGCCCCATCCGCGCCGGCGGGCAGCGGCTGTTCGACCAATTCGACCCGGCAATGGGCGCAGATATCGAGCAGCACCGGCAGATCATCGGGGTGCCAGCCTTCATTGGCATCGACGACGAGACGCGTGTCTGGCGCCGCCGCCCGCACAGCCCCAAGGCGCTCGGCATCACCGGGGGCGCCCAGCTTGATCTTGAGCAGCGGCAGATGCGCGGCTTTTGCAGCGGCCTCGGCCATGCCGTCGGGCGTGCCGAGGCTGATGGTGAAGGCCGTTTCGATATGCTGCGGAAGTGTCGTTCCGGCCAGCGCCGTCACCGACGTGCCGTCGCGTTTCGCTTCCAGATCCCACAAGGCACAGTCGAGCGCATTGCGTGCGGCGCCCGGTGGCAGCGCCTGCTGCAAATCGTCCCGGTTCATGCCCGCCGCAAAGGCCGGGGCCAGCGCTTCAATGGCAGCCAGCGTACTCTGAGAGGTTTCGCCATAGCGGGCATAGGGCACGCATTCGCCGCGCCCGATATGTCCGTCCTGTTCCAGCCGGACCGCCACCACCACGGCCTCGGTCTTGCTGCCGCGCGCGATGGTGAAGTTCCCGGCAATCGGAAAGCGCTCGATGGCGGCGCTGAGGCGTATGGTCATTGTTGGCTCAGGCGGGCAGGGCGCGGAAGAAATGGTTGTCGCCGACCTGGCTGATCTGGGTCTGCGGCAGGGCGGACTGGGTGCGGATCTCATCGATCCGGCTCAGTTCATCGGTAAAGCGCACATCATCAAAGCGCCGGTCCGGGTCGGGCACCGCCGAGAGCAGCAGCCGCGTATAGGGGTGGTGGGGATCGTCGAGCACCTTGTCCACGGCCCCCCATTCCACGATCTGGCCGGCATACATCACCATTATGTCGTCGGCCACATAGCGCGCCGTGGCAATGTCATGGGTGATATAGAGCAGGGCCAGTTTCAGCTCCGCCTTCATGTCGTTGAGCAGGTTCAAAATGCCCTGCCGCACCGAAACGTCGAGCATGGAGGTGGGCTCGTCGGCAACGATCACTTGCGGGTTCACCGCCAGGGCCCGGGCAATGGAAATGCGCTGGCGCTGCCCGCCCGAGAGCTCATGGGGGAACTTGGGCATCATCTGCGCCGGGTCGAGCTTCACGCGCTCCAGCAGCTCGACAATGGCGGCTTTGCGCTGGGCGGCATCCAGGTCCGGCTGATGCAGGCGCAGCGGCCGCTCGAGATGATAGCGAATGGTATGGGTTGGGTTGAGCGCGGCAAACGGGTCCTGGAACACCATCTGCACCGCCGATCGATAGGCCTTGAGGGCCTTGGCATCGGCCTTGCCCATGGGGGCGCCCTTGAACAGCAGGCGGCCCTCATCGGGCACATATTCGCGCATGATCAGGCGTGCTGCCGTGGTCTTGCCCGATCCGGATTCCCCGACCAGCGCCAGCGTGCGCCCCGGATGCAGCGCAAAGCTCACTGAACGCGCGGCATAGACTGGCTTGTCGGCCCGGCCGAACACCTTCGAAACATTGTCCAGCGCCAGAATGGCATTGCTCGTCATGTCGCTCATGGCGCGGCCTCCAGACGGGTCTGTTCGCCGCGCAGCTTGGGCATCGAGGCCCAGAGCCGCTTGGTATAGGCATGCTGGGGCTGGCGATAGATGGTCTGGGCGTCATTGACCTCGACCAGTTCGCCCTCGAGCATGATGCCGATGCGGTCGCTGACCTGCACCATCAGCCCCAGATCATGGGTGATGAACAGCACCGAAAAGCCCAGCTTTTTCCGCAGCACGTCGATGCGCTGCAGGATTTCGCGCTGCACCACCACGTCCAGCGCCGTGGTTGGCTCGTCCATGATCAGGAGCTTGGGATTGAGCGCCAGGCAGATGGCGATGACGATGCGCTGCCGCATGCCGCCCGAGCACTGGTGTGGAAAGGCGTCGAGTCGGTCCGGGGCGATATCGACCAGTTTGAGCAGCTCGGCTGCCCGCTCCCGCGCTGCAGCCCGGCTGATGGGTCCATGCGCCTTGAGCACATCATAGAACTGCGCCTCGATGGTCAGGACCGGATTGAGCGAGTTCATCGCGCTTTGGAACACCATGGCCACCTCACGCCAGCGGAAACGGCGCAGATCGGCATCATCGAGTTCGAGCACATTGCGGCCATTGACCGCGATCACGCTGCCCGTGCGGATCAGTGCCGGCGGCCGGTGCAGGCGGGAGATGGCAAAGGCGATGGTCGACTTGCCACAGCCGGACTCGCCGGCCAGGCCGAAGAACTCGCCCGGCGCAATGTCGAAGCTGACATTTTTGACGGCGTGGAAATCACCCTCGGCACCGACATAATCGATATTGAGATTGCGAACGGAAAGGACCGGCTGGCTCATAGCTTGCCCTCCCCGAGCCGCACCATGCGGGTCCAGCGATTGAGCATGCCCCCGGTCCGCAGGCGCGGATTGGCGATTTCGTCGATAGCAAAATTGATCAGCGCCAGCCCCAGGCCAAGGAAAGCCAGGGCAAAACACGGCGCCAGAATGTCCCACCAGGCCCCGACGGCCAGGGCCGCCGCATTCTGCGCGTTATAGAGCATGATGCCCCAGGAGACCGTGTTGGGATCGCCCAGCCCGAGGAATTCCAGCGTCGCCTCGGTGATCACCGCGAAAATCACCGAGCCGATGAAATTGATGCCGACGATGGAAATCAGGTTCGGGAAGATTTCGAACAACATGATGCGCCAGCCCGGTTCGCCCAGCATTTCGGCCGATTTGACGAAATCGCGCTGGCGGATCGAAAGCGTTTCCGAGCGGGTGACGCGCACGCCCCAGGCCCAGGAGGTCAGCCCCAGGATGATGGCAATGACCAGAGGGCTCGCCTGGCCGATAAAGGCGGCCAGCACCAGCAATAGCGGCAGGTTCGGCACCACCAGCACCATATTGGTGAAGAAGTTGATGACCTCGTCGACCACCCCGCCCTTGTAGCCGGCGATGATGCCCAGCACCGTGCCGATCAGGGTGATCAGCAGCCCCGCACCAAACCCCACGGCCAGCGACACGCGCGCCCCATGGACGAGACGCGAAAACACGTCATGCCCCAGCCGCGTGGTGCCCATCCAATGGTCCCAGCTCGGCGCCTGGTGCGGCCGGCCGACGCGCTTGACCGGGCTGTATTCGGTCAGCAGCGGGGCAAAGATCGCCACCAGGATAATGATGGTGAGGATGACGAGGCCCGTCATCGCCTTCTTGTTTTGCAGCAATTGGGCAAACAGCTTCATCGCGTCAGGCCTTCTTGAGACGCGGATCGAGCAGCACATAGCTCAGATCGACGACGAAATTGGAAATCAGCATGGCGGCGGTCATGATCAGCAGCTGACCCTGGATGACCGGATAGTCGCGGGCAATGATGGCCTGGTAGAGCGTATTGCCGAGCCCCGGATAGTTGAACACCACCTCGGTCACCAGCGACCCGCCCAGCACCGTGCCGATGGCAATGGCGAGGCTCGATACCGTGGGCAGCAGCGCATTGCGTGCCGCATACCAGAGCATCACATTATTGTCCGAGAGCCCCTTGGCCCGGGCCATCACGATATAGTCTTCGCCCAGGAGGTTGATCATGTTGTTGCGCATGGTGACGGCAAAGCCGCCCATCAGCACGAAGACCAGCGTCAGCATGGGCAGGGTGCCATGATAGAGGACGCTCGAGATATATTCCCAGTTCCAGGCCGGATCGATCAGCGGATCGGCCGCATAGCCATTGGGGAACCAGCCCAGCGTATAGCCGAACACGAACAGCATGATCAGCGACACCACTACCGCCGGCACCGAGCTTGAAAAGATGGCGGTCAGCGAAATGACCGAGTCGATCAGCCGCCCCCGGCGCCAGGCGGCGAACACGCCAAGCAGGCTGCCAAGGGTAAAGGCGATGACGGTGGCAATCCCCATCAGGCCAACGGTCCAGACCAGCGCCCGGCCGAGCAATTCGGTCACCGGCAGGGGGAAATATTTGATCGAGCGCCCGAGATCACCGGTAAAAACGCTCTGCAGATAGGCGAAATATTGTTCGTGCAGCGGCGCATCGATAAAGCCGAAGGTCAGCTTGAGCGCGTTGAGATTTTCCAGGCTCAGTTCCGAGCCGGCACTGGCGAACATGATCTGGATCGGATCGCCCGGCATCAGCCGGGGCAGGAAGAAATTGATGGTGGCAGCGACCAGAAACGCCGCCAGGTAGAACGCCAGTCGCCGCAGCAAAAAGGCCATGGTGATGTGTCCTTCCAGGTAAGGGGAGGCGCGCCGTGGCGCACCTCCATTGGTGGGTTGGCCTTACTCGACCGGTTCGAGATCGAGCAGTTGCAGCAGGCGGGCCGGGTTGGCGTTGGAGACGACGGGCGAGTATTTGGGGTTCTCGGCGTCGGCCCAGCCAGTAAAGCGGCTCGTGTTGTATTCGTAAAAGGACGGGCTGTTATAGACCGGGATGATCGGCATGTTCTCGGCCACGATCATCTGGGCCTGGTCCATCACCGCCTTGGCTTCCGCCGGGTCCTTGATCTGGGTGTATTCGGCCAGCAGAGCGCTGAGCTCCTCATTCTCCCAATGTGGCGCGGTGAAGCGCGACTTGCCGAAATCGTTCGGATTGAACGAGCGGATATAGGGGAAGTACGGATTGGCCGCCGAGGCCAGTGCGTTGAGCGTCATCGAATACTCGCCCGCGATCAGGCCCGAGGTCCAGACGGCAGCTTCCGGCGTGCTCATCTTCACATTGAGCCCGGCTTCGCTGAGGCTTTCCATGGCGATCTGCACCGCATCGATCCAGTCGGTCCAGCCATTGGGCACCATGATGTCGATGGCGATCGGGGTGCCATCGGGATTGTCACGGAACCCGTCGCCATCGGCGTCGACATAGCCGCTCTCATCGAGCAGCGCCATGCCGGCCTCCAGGTCGAACTGGCCGTACTGGCCATATTGCGCCTCGACCTCGGGATTGGCGAAGGAGGCATAGAGCTCGCCCAGCGAAGCCGGATCGTCATTGACCAGTGGATAGCCATAGCCGGCAATGTCCACGATGGTCTGGCGGTCGATCAGCATGGAGAGCGCGCGGCGGAAGTTCACATCGTTGAACGCCTTGCGGTTGTTCTCGTCCGGCGTGACCATGCTGATCTGGAACGACACCAGGCTCGATGGGGTGAACCAGTATTTGTGGTGCTCGGGATCCTTGGCGACAAAGGTGTTGTCAATGTCGGGAATGAAGCTCGTGGCCCAGTCCAGCGTGCCATCGGCAAGCGCGGCCAGCACCTGCGGATTGTCGGCAAGCTGCGGCATGCGCAGGCAGTCGACGTCCAGATTGTCCGCGTCCCAGTAATGCGGGTTGGCGCACTGCTCATAGACCTGGGGGGTGAAACGGGTGATCTCGGTCATCGGGCCGGAACCCACCGGATTTTCATTGGCAAAGGTCACCGGATCTTCGATCTCAGCCCAGACATGCTCGGGGATGATCGGCATGCCCACAATGGTATTGGCGATCAGCGAATTGGCTTCCTTGAGGTGGAAGGTGACGGTGCGCTCATCGACCTTTTCTACGCTCTCGAGCTGCGCGCCGATCGAGATGAAGTCGAGCGCCGGGAACTTGGCAATATAGTCGTAGGTGAAAACCACGTCGTCGGCGGTCAGCGCTTCGCCATCCGACCACTTCAGGCCCTCGCGCAGGACGAAGGTGATCGACATCAGGTCATCGGCCAGCTCGAAGCTTTCGGCCAGGCGATAATGGGGTTCATTGCCCTTGAGGCGGTTGAACACCACCAGCGGCTCATACATGAAGTCCAGCGTGGTGTAGCGCGCCGATGTCTGGCCGAACGGGTTGAAATTGCGCACGAAAGTGGTGGTCTGCTCGGAAGCGAGCGTCAGCACATTGCCGCTGGCATCCTGCGCCTGGGCCGGTGCTGCGGCCAGCAGGGCCACCACGGACGCGGCTGCGATCCATGAAGTTCTGGTCATTGTGAAAGTCTCTCCTTGCTACAAGGGCCCGCCCTCAGGCGAAGCCGTTCTCCCTGAAAATTCCCTCGACCTCGGCATGCAGGGCCTGCACGTCGTGGCGATGCGATCCGAGCCGTTTCTGGGCGCGTTCAATGCGGGCGAGGCTTTGTGTACTGAGCGGCCGGGCCGCTTTGGCCGCCGCCTCGCTGGCGGCCAGATCGCCCTGGCTGTGCAGGGCAATGTCGTAACCGGCATCGAGCGCAGCGCGCACCCGCTCCGGCCAGGTTCCGGAAAGCGCCTCCATGGTGAGGCAGTCGGTGATGATCACGCCATCAAAGCCGAGGTCTCTGCGGATCATCTCGCAGACCACGGGCGACACCGAGGCGGGTCGGTCCTTGTCGATCTGCGTGAAGACGAGATGTGCCACCATCGCCCAAGGCGCGTCCTTGAGCGCGACGAAGGGCCGGAAATCGCTGCCCGCCATGTCCTCCACGCTGGCCTCGACCACCGGGCAGTCGAAATGCGGATCAACGCTCACCCGGCCATAGCCGGGAATGTGCTTGAAGATCGGCATCGAGCCGACGTCGAGCATGGCATCCACCACCACCTGGCCCAGCGTGATGACCAGGTCCGGGTCGTCACCGAATGATCGATTGCCGATGACATTATGGGTGTCCTGCCGCGCCAGATCGACCACCGGCGTGGTGCCGCTGCCCAGCCCCAATTCGCTCAGCATGGTCCCCATGGCCAGGCTCGACAGGCGTAGGGCATGCTTGCCGGTTTCAAGGTCCTTGCGGGCCAGCGCGCCGAAATCTCCAAGAGAGCGGAACAGCGGCCAGTTGCCATTGTCGAGCCGCTGCACGCGGCCACCTTCCTGGTCGATATAGACCGGCGCGTCTTCGCGGCCCACCGCGTCCCGGAACTGGGCGACCAGCCGTTTGATCTGCTCGGGATTGTCCAGATTACGCTTGAACAGGAACAGGCCAAAGGGATTGGTTTCACGGAAGAACGCAACTTCCGAAGGCGAGAGCTCCAGACCCGGCATGCCGACAAAGAGCGCGAGAGGGGTAGCGGGCATTACGATTGGTCCCCGGCCTTTGGCTTGATGCGCAACAGGCCCTGATAGATGTCTTCCTGGTCTGACGGGATCGGCATGGCGCCCGCGGCATTGATGTAGAAGTCGACCGGTCCCGCCGAGCCGACGATGGCATAGGCATAGCCCTGCGCTTTCATCGCCATCAGGGCCTGGTAGAACAGCGCCAGCCCGATACGCTTGCCGCGCTGGTCCTCGGACACGCCCGTGGGGCCAAAAAAGCCGCGCGCCGTGGCGTCATAACAGGCAAAGCCGACAAGCTGGCCATCCACGGTGGCAATCAGGCAGCCGGGCGGCTGATGCGCCATGGCCGCGCTGACTTCGCTCACCCAATATTCGGAGAAATGGGTGCGCACCCAATCCTTGATGATGTGCTGTTCGGGCGGCAGGGCAACGCGAATGGTCGCCTCCACATTTTCGGTGCGCCTGGCCAGGTCAGCCAGCTTGCGGCTATAAAGATTGACGAGCAGATCCATTGCGCCGCCCTGCTCAGCCCGCTGCACGCGGCTGGTGCTGGGCAGCGGCGCGGCGCAGGAAACCACCGGCCTCTTCAAGGGCGCGCGCGCCCTCCGCCGCACTCATGCCGGTCAGTGCCATCAGGATTGCCAGCTTCACATTGTTCTTGCTGGCGGCAAGGAACGCCTCGGCCTCTTCGGCCGTACAATCGGCTACCTCGATCAGAATGCGGGTGGCGCGGGCGGCCAGCTTTTCATTACTGACCGAAAGATCGACCATCAGATTTTCATAGGACTTGCCGATGCGGATCATGCTGGCTGTGGTCAGCATGTTGAGCACCAGCTTCTGCGCCGTGCCCGATTTGAGGCGGGTCGAACCGGTCAGCGCTTCGGGGCCGACCAGCGGCGAAATGGCAATATCGGCCATATTGGCTATGGCGGAATCCGGATTGCAGGACAAGGCTGCGGTCACGGCGCCAACGCTCTTGGCATAGTCGAGCCCCCCGATGACATAGGGCGTCCGGCCGCTGACCGCGATGCCGACCACCACGTCCCGGGCTGAAACATTGACCCGCTGGAGGTCGTTGCGGCCTTCTTCGCGGGAATCTTCGGCGCCCTCGATCGGATGACGCAGGGCGCGGTCACCCCCGGCAATCAGCCCCACTACCATGTCTTCGGGCACGCCAAAGGTCGGCGGGCATTCCGAGGCGTCGAGCACGCCGAGCCGTCCACTGGTGCCGGCGCCCATATAGATCAGGCGCCCGCCTGCCTTGAAGGCCTCGACAATGCAGTCCACCGCAGCCGCAACCTGCGGCAATACCTGGCGCACGGCCTCGGCGACCTTTGCATCCTCGGCATTCATCGCCGCAACGATCTCGCCCGACGACATCAGGTCGATTTGCAGCGTGTCCGGGTTGCGGGCTTCGGAAACGAGCTGTTCCAGCTCAGCCATCAGGGTCGTTTTTGCCATTGTGCCTATGCTCAAATTCCGCAGTGATGCTAGAAGTGAATATTCCAGGTGTCAACGAGACATGGAATATTGTATTCCAAATTGATGATGCCCTGGGGATATGTCTCTGGCGAGACAAGCGGAGCACCGGGACATAAGCAGGTTGCAATTTGAGGGAGGTCGGCTTTAGTCCTCGAAACACGAGGCGGGTGGGCCGGCGGCACGGGAACGCAAATGTCGATACTCAAGGTCCTCAGCGCCAAGCTGGACACCATGACCCAGGCCGATCGCCAGATCGCCCAGTTCATCATCGACCATCCCGAGCAGATGCTGACCCTGTCATCGGCAGCCCTGGCAGAAGCAACCGGGCGCAGCCAGTCCAGCGTCGTCAAGTTCAGCCAGAAGCTGGGCTATGCCGGCTACCAGCAGCTCAAGCTGGCCGTGAACAAGGCCAAGGCACTCGAATGGCATGCCCCTGGCGGGGTCATACATGGCTCGATCGATGCGAGCGACAGCTATGTCACCATCCTGCAAAAGCTGATCGGCTCCAAGCTGCTCTCGATGCGCGAAACCCTGGCCGCCAACAATGAGCAGACCATTGATCTGGCGCTGCAATCCCTGGTCAATGCCCGGAAAATCCAGCTCGCCGGCGTTGGGGCCTCGTCGCTGGTGGCCAAGGACTTTTCCTACAAGCTGCTCAAGCTGGGGCGCATGGCGCTAATCGACAGCGACAGCCATATCCAGATCTCCAATGCCTCGGCGCTCAACGCGGCCGATGTGCTCTTTGCCCTGTCCCATTCCGGCCGCAGCGTGGAAACCCTGCGTATTGCCGAGATTGCCCGGCAGCGCGGCGCCACGGTCATTTCGATGACCGGATTGCAGCCCAACCCCCTGCTCGAGCTGGCCGATATTCATCTCTTTACCGTGGCCGATGAAGAGCGGGTGCGTTCCTCGGCGATCACCTCGCGCGATGCGCAATTGATGCTGATGGACATGCTGTTCATCCTGATGATCCGCATGCAGGCGGACGCGCATGACTTTATCCACAATTCCGAAACCGCCGTGACGGTGCTCAAGGCTCGCTAGCCACTGCACAATCGGCGCCTCGGCGCAGCCGGCCGCCGGTCATGTTGATGCGTCCGGGATGTAATTTAATATTCTTGACATGATGAATTGTAGGAATTTACTATTCCAAACATGCAGGCATGAGGGTGGCCTGCCCAGGGGACCTGCCACCGGCGGGATGGACGGAGAGAGCAATTGGCTCAGCTATCGCTTCGCGGCATCAAGAAGCGCTTTCGCGAGACCGAAGTCTTGCATGGCATTGATCTGGAAATCGGCGACCGCCAATTCGTCGTCTTTGTCGGCCCCTCGGGCTGCGGCAAGTCGACCCTGCTGCGCCTGATCGCCGGGCTCGACCCGATCACCGATGGCGAATTCGTGCTCAATGGCAGCCGCATGAACGATGTGGCGCCCTCGCGCCGCGGCATCGCCATGGTGTTCCAGTCCTATGCCCTTTACCCGCATATGGACGTCTATGAAAACATGGCCTTCGGGGCGCGCCTGATGGGGCTCGACAAGGCCGAGGTCGAACAGCGCATTGCCGACGCCGCGCGTATGCTGAGGCTCGGAGAACTGCTCAAGCGCCGGCCGCGCGAACTCTCCGGTGGCCAGCGCCAGCGCGTCGCTATCGGCCGGGCCCTGGTGCGCAAGCCCGATGTATTCCTGCTCGATGAGCCGCTGTCCAATCTCGACGCGGCCCTGCGCTCGGAAGTGCGCCTCGAAATCGCCCGCCTGCATCGTGAGATCGGCGGTACCATGATCTATGTGACTCACGATCAGGTCGAGGCCATGACCCTGGCCGACAAGATCGTGGTGATGAACAATGGCCGCATCGAGCAGGTCGGCTCGCCGCGTGAACTCTATGAGACGCCGGCCAATACCTTCGTTGCCAGCTTCATTGGCTCGCCGCGCATGACGCTGGTCGATGTGACCCGCGACGGGGACCGCCTTGGTGTCGCCAATGGCGGGGCCGTGTCTGTCGGCGCCGTGCCGGATGCAAAGGCGCTCAAGCTGGGCCTGCGGCCCGATGCGGTGCACCTCACCCGGGGCGCGGCCGAGGGCCTCGCCGCCCAGGTCGTCTATACCGAATATCTGGGCGACAACGCTTATGTCTATGCCCGGCTGGCCGACGGCACGCTGCTCTCGGCCCGCACCACCCCCAATGATCTATTTGCGCCGGACGAAACGGTGACCGTGACGGTCGAGCCGGGGGCCGCGCATTTCTTTTCCGCCGAGGATGGCCGGCGGCTGACGCCCTGAACCGGGCGCCGGGACACGACCACCAAAGAGAACTCGCAAGGAGAGGGAACTCCATGAAGACCAATCTGATACGCATCGGCGCGGCCCTGGGAGCCGTGCTCGTCGCTGCCCCCGCATTCGCCCAGGACCTGACCCTGTGGAGCTGGCGCCAGGAAGACCGCGCGGCCTATGAACAGTTCATCGAGACGTTCGAGGCGGCCAATCCGGGCATCACCGTGACCTTCGAGACCTTCGAAGCCACCAATTACAACACCATCCTGTCCACCGCCCTGGCCGGTGGCACCGGGCCGGACCTGGCCATGGTGCGCGCTTATGGCGGCCTCGAAAACGTCGCTTCGGCCGGCTATCTCGAGCCCCTGAGCACCGAAACCGTGCCGGCCCTGGCCGATTTCTCCGCCGCCTCGCTGGCGGCTGAAAGCATGCGCTCGGACGGCCAGATCTATGCCGTGCCCTTTGCCAGCCAGACCCAGTTCGTCATCTACAACAAGGCCATTTTCGACGCCAACGGCCTCGAAGAGCCGCAGAGCTGGGCGGCCCTGGAAGCCCTGGGCCAGTCGCTCAAGGACGCCGGCGTCATCCCCTTCGCCAACGGCACGGCAACCGCCTGGCAGAACGAGACCGTCACCTTCGGCCTCGGCTCCTCGCTGATGGGCAAGGATTTCTACGAAGACCTGATCGCCGGTGAAACCGACTTCACCGACGAGCGCTTCACTTCGGCCCTGGCTGCCGTTGCCGATGTCGCCGCCGATTACTTCCCCGATGGCTTTATCGGTCTCGACTACCCGTCCGCCCAGCAGCTCTTTTCCTCGGGCCTGGCCGGCATGTTCATCGGCGGCTCCTATGAGCTGGCCAATTTCAAGAACCAGAACCCGGATATCGAGCTGGGCATGTTCGCCGCGCCCGGCGAGACTGCCGAGGACGAAAAGCTGGTGGCCGTCTATTTCGACGGTGGCTACGCGGTAAACGCCGCCACCCCGAACAAGGACGCCGCGATCACCTTCGTCAACTACCTGGCCAGCCAGGAATTCGGCCAGGCTTTCGCCAATACGCTCAACAACATCTCGACCGTGCCGGGCGTCACCTTCGACAACCCGCTGCTGGGCGAAGTGGCTGAGTTGAACCAGTCCTCGATCCCCTATCTGATGCTGGCCCATTTCCGCTATGGCGAGCCCTCCGGCTCGGTGCTGATCCAGGGCGAGATGCAGAAGCTGTTCGCCGGCGAAACCACGCCTGAAGCCATTGGCGAAGTGCTCACGACCGGCCTGGCTGCCTGGTACGAGCCCTTCCAGAACTAAGGCGGTCTCCCTTCGCCTTGGGGGTGGCATGTCCCTGTCACCCCCACCCCTACCTAACCTCCCCCTGACAGGGGGAGGGACCGGCCGGTGGGTGTGAGGAGATCAACTAATACTCGATGCGGCTCCTCCCCCTTCTTCAGGGGGGAGGCTGGGTGGGGGTGAACCCTCACAGAAATTCAAAGCGAGCCCCAATGCCCAAACTTCGGATGACAGGCCGTGGCCTCTGGATCACCTTCCTCATCGTGCCGCCACTGGCCTTTGTGGCGCTGTTCATCGTCTATCCGATCATTTCGGCCTTCGCCTATGCCTTCTTCGATTGGCAGGGCCTCAAGCGCCTCGATTTCGTGGGGCTGGAAAACTTCCACACCGTGCTGTTCGTCGAGCCCTATCGGAGCTGGACGCTCAACGCCTTCAAGAACAACATCATTGTTTTTTTCGCGCTGATGGTGCTGCAGAACGGGCTGGGCTTCATCCTGGCCTATGCGCTCTGGCGCGAATTGCCCGGTGCCCGCTTCCACCGCATTGCGGTGTTCCTGCCCGTGGTGCTCTCCACCATCATCGTCGCCTATCTGTTCAAGCTGTTCTATCACCCGCTGTTCGGCGTGGTGAACATCAGTCTGCGCGGTCTCGGGCTCGATGGGCTGGCGCAACCCTGGCTGGGGCAGAGCGGCACTGCGCTGTGGAGCATCATTGCCGCCCAGGCCTGGCATATGGTGGGCTTTCCCACCCTGGTTTTCCTTGCCGGCATGCAGCGCATTCCCGGCGAAATCCTCGACGCCGTGCGCATGGAAACGGAAAGCGAATGGGTCAAGATCACCCAGATCGTCTGGCCGCTCGTCGCGCCCAGCGCCACCATCGTGTTCACCCTGCTCTTCGTGGGTGCCTTCAACTGGTTTGAGCTGCCCTACATCATGGGTGGGCTGGACGGGTCGCCCTTTGGCTCGACCGATGTGCTGGGGCTCTATTTCTACCGCACGGCCTTTGGCAATGTGTCTGCCGGCCAGCAGGATTTCGGCCTCGGTTCGGCCCTGGCCGTGCTGATTTTCCTCTTCATCGCTGCCATCGCCACGGTCATCACCGTCCGCCTGCGCGCCCGGGAGATCCAGATATGAGCACCGCGACCACGACCGCCATGGCCTATCAGGACCGCAGGGGCATTCTGGGCACGCTGGGTCGCGACGGACTGTTGCAGATCATCCTGATCGCCAACACCATCATCATGCTGGCGCCCATCGTCATCATGGTGTTCTCGGCCTTCAAGACCACGCCACAGATCTTCCAGTCGCCTTTCGGCATTCCCGATTTCACGCAAGTCAGCAACTTCGTGAAAATCTGGACCCAGACCAATTTCCTGCGCTACCTGCTCAATTCCTTTGTCGTCACCGGCGCCTCCATGGCGCTGATCCTGACCCTGGGCACCATGGCGGCCTATGCCATTGGCCGCTATGCCTTCACCGGCTCGAACTTCATCCTGATGTTCTTTCTGGCCGGGCTGACCCTGCCACTAAAGCTCGCCATCATCCCGCTCTTCATGCTGATGCGCGACCTCTCCATCCTCAACAATCAGCTCTCGCTGATCTTCGTCTATACCGCCATGGGCCTGCCCACGACGGTCTTCATCATGACCGGTTTCATCCGCACCCTGCCCAATGAGCTCGAAGACGCCGCACGCATGGATGGCGCCTCCGAAGCGCGCATCATGTGGTCTATCATGCTGCCTCTGGTGCGGCCCGCCATGGTCATCGCCGGCATCCAGAACGTCGTGCCGATCTGGAACGACTTCTTCTTCCCCCTGGTCTTCATCCAGAACGATGATCTCAAGACCCTGCCGCAGGGCCTGACCACCTTCATGGGCGAATACACCACCGATTGGGGGGTACTGTTTTCGGGCCTGACCCTGTCTGCCGCGCCGATCATCCTGATCTACATCGTGCTCTCGCGGCAGTTCATCGCCGGCATGACCTCCGGGGCCATCAAATGAAGCTGCCCAGGGGTCTTGTCGTCTCCTGCCAGGCGCGGGCCGATAACCCATTGCATGGTCCCCGGTTCATGGGCGCCATGGCCCTGGCCGCCCGCGACGGCGGTGCCGTGGGCATCCGCGCCAATGGTCCCGCTGACATTGCGGCCGTGCAGGCTGCCGGGCTGCCGGTCATCGGTATTCACAAGGTGTTTGCGGACGACGTCCCGGTCTATATCACCCCCAATTTCGAGGCCGCTGCCGCGATCTATGCATCAGGCGCCGGGATTGTTGCGCTCGATTGCACCGAGCGCCCGCGCCATGGCGAACATCCCAGCGTTCTCATCCGACGCATTCAGGAAGAGATCGGCGCCGAAGTCTTTGCCGATATTTCCACGCTGGACGAAGGCCTGAAGGCGGCCGATTGGGGCGCCGATTATGTCGCCACGACCCTTTCGGGCTATACCGAAAAGACCCAGCCCAAGCCGGAAGAGCCGGACCTGGCCCTGCTCGGGGCCCTGGCCTCACGGCTTGATGTTCCGGTGGTGGCCGAAGGGCGCTACAATCGGCCCGAGCTTGTCGCCCAGGCCTTTGCCGCCGGGGCGCATGCCGTTGTTGTAGGCACCATGATCACCAATCCGCGCGAAATCACCGCGATGTTTATCAAAGAGGGCGTGCCCAGGTGAGCCAGGTTCATCTCGGGCTTGATGTGGGCGGCACGGCCAGCCGCTGGGTGGCCTGCGATCCGGCGGGCGCCGTGCTGGCGCGGGGCCAGGTCGGCGGCGCTACAGCCCATGTGTTCAACCCGGCCGAGCGCAACCGGCTTGCCGCGGTCTTCACCCAACTGGCCGACGAGATGGCTCAGAACGGTCTTGTGGCCAAAACCCTCTCCGGCGGCCTGACCGGCTTTGGCGCCGCCGCCGCCGAGGAGATTGCCGGTCTCGCCCAACAGGCGCTCGGCTTGCCGCGCACTGCGATCCTCCTGATGGATGACATCATCCTGGCCTTTGCCGCCCATTTCCGGCCCGGGGCCGGACACCTGGTCTCCGCCGGCACCGGATCTATCGGCATTCACGTCGGCGCGACCGGCGATGTTGTCCGGGTCGGGGGCAGGGGTATTCTCATCGATGATGCCGGCTCGGGAAGCTGGATTGCCCTCCAGGCGCTCGACCGGCTCTATCGCACGCTCGACCACACCGGCTCCTTTGCTGGCCAGCAGGTCCTCGCCGACCAGATCTTCGCCCTGGTGGGCGGTTCGGGTTGGCACGATGTCCGTCAATATGTCTATGCCGGCGACCGGGGCCGCATCGGCGCCCTGGCCGTCGGTGTCGCCAAGGCGGCCGGGATGGGCGATGGGACGGCGCTCGAAATCCTGCGTCAGGCTGGGACCGAGCTGGCCTTGCTTGCCCAGGCCATGCAGGCCCGGGCCGGAACGCTACCCGTCGCCGTTATCGGGGGTGTGTTGTCACTGCACCCCTCCATCTTTGAAGCGCTGACCGCGCAATTGCCCGGTGTAGCGGTTTCCCGGCCCACCATCGATAGCGCCCTGGCCGCCGCCCAATTGCAGGCAAGCCAGGGCGGCGCACGCTGGCGGACGCTATTGGCCGAGGGGCCGAGGCTGGGCTGAACCGGTCAGACGACCAGCCTGCTCCGGGTCAATTCTGCCAGCGATTGCTGCGAGCGGTCCTGCGGGCGGTTCACCGTCTGCACCCATTCGATCAACTGCGCCATGCCCGCCTCGAACTCCTGCGTCGGCCGGATGCCGAACAGCTTTTCAAGCTTGCTGGTGTCGGCAAAGCAATGGCGGATATCCCCGACCCGGTACTGGTTGAGAATGGTCGGTGCGATATTCTTGCGCAACAGCCGCGCCAGCGTGGTTGCGATCTCGTTGACCGTCCGGGCCTGCCCGCTGCCGACATTGCACGTTTCCCATACCGCCAGATCGCTTTCGAGCACGGTGGCAAAGGCATTGGCGACATCGAGCACATGCACGAAATCGCGCTTCTGCTCGCCATCCTCGAAGATGATCGGCGGCTGGTCGTTGAGCAGGCGTGAAATGAAGATAGCCGCTACCCCGGTATAGGGATTGCTCAGCGCCTGGCGCGAGCCATAGGCATTGAACAGCCTGAGCGCCACGGTGGGAATCTTGAGGGCCCGTCCGACCGACAGGAACATCTCCTCATGGTCGCGCTTGTTGACCGCATAGATCGAGGCGGGCTGGAGCAGCTTGTTTTCATCGGTGGGCACGGGCAGCAGGGTCGCGCCATCCTGGTTCAGCTCCCAGTGATGGGCCTGCAACTGCTCGTGGCCGCGCATCCCGGGCATGACCGGGCGCCCACTCTCGGCCTCGACATATTGCCCTTCACCATAGATCGACATGGATGAGGCAACCGTCATGCGCTCCACCGTATGCTCGGTGCGCGACAGCACTTCGAGCATGATCGCCGCAGCCATGGTGTTGTTGCGGGTGTAATCGACAATATTGGTCATGCTCTGCCCGACCCCGACCGAGGCGGCGAGGTGGGCCAGATGGGTAATGCCGGACAGGGCGCTCTCGAACACGCCATCATCGAGAATATTGCCCTTGATGCGGCGGGCGGCGGGATTGAGATAGACCGGCCAGCCTTCGGCATCGCGCTCGGCGTCGCCATGCACCTGCTCGAGCAGGCAGTCGAGGACGGTGACGTCAAACCCCCGGGCCAGCAACAGGTCCACCAGATGCGAGCCGATAAAGCCCGCGCCCCCGGTGACCAGAACATGTCCTTTCGCCATTGTGGTACTCCTTACTCAATACGCGTCTTATGAGGATTTTTCCGCTCCCGCCTCCATGGCGGCGGGCAGCTTGGCTTTGGCGGTAGCGGCGGGCCGCGCCACTGTGCTCGACTTCCTGGTGCGCGCAGTGCGCACCAGATCATGGTTGGCATCGGTCTTTTCGGTGCGTTCCCACACCAGGCCCTCATTGCGCAGGAACATGCGGAAGCCGATCCAGAGCGGAATGAGCCAGACCAGCCACCACACCAGGATAAAGACCGGATTGACCCGCCACAGGTAGCGCAGCCGGTCCTTACGCGCGGGCAGCACCAGCGCCGCGCGGCGCCAGGTACGCACATAAAGCGCGCTCATCGACGCGGTGAAGACCACCAGATTGGCCAGGGACAGCACGATGGCCCAATCGGGCAGGATGTTCTGCCCGGTCCAGGCCGACCAACTGGCCCAGATCCCCAGCGGAAGACCGACAGAGTTGAGCGAAAGCGACAGGCATGGCAGGAAATTGAGCCAGGCCTTGAAGCGGGCCGGCCAGGGCATGCCCATGGCCTTGAGCGGATAGGTCAGGCTCTGGAAGAACCCCGCCACCCAGCGCTTGCGCTGGGTAATGCCATGCGCAAAGGTCAGCGGCACTTCCTCGATCAGGGGGTTTTCAATGACCCCCAGCCGCTTGCCATTGACCCAGAAGCGCATGCCCACTTCCGGATCCTCGATCGTCAGCCAGGGATGGAAACCGCCCAGCGCGATCAGGTCCGAGGCGCGGAAGAACAGCCCTTTGCCCAGCACCCAATAGGGGTGTTTGCCATTGGCCGAGAGATGCGGATATTTCGAGCCGTCCCAGGCCATATGGTCAAAGGCATGCCAGCTCGCCGCCCAGCTCGCGTTGAGATTGCCCGCGATGTTTTGCGCCTGGAGCACGTCATATTGCCCCATGCCGGCAGCGGCGGCCAGGAAATGGTCGCTGGGCGGGCAGCTATCCGCGTCGATATAGTTGACCAGGAAATCCTGGCTGGCCATCACCCGCTCGGCGATCTGGTAGAAGGCATAGATCAATTGCCGGGTCTTTTTCGGTGGCAGGTCGCGGTTCTGCGCGAACTTGCCCTCATGCCACCAATAGGCCTTCTTGCAGCGGTCCCAGGCCTTCCATACCACCAGCCAGGATTTATGCGAGGTGGGCGGCACTTCGATGATCTGGAGGAAGGGGAATTCCTTCTGCAGCCGCCTCAGCGAACGCACGGTGAAGGCGTCGTCGGCATTGGGAATGGCCACGACGCTGAACTTGTCCTTGGGATATTCGAGCTGCGCCAGGCTCAGGAATGTGGTGCGCATGGTTGATTCAAGTTCGCGCAGCACCGGATAGAACAGCACGATATAGGGGTACTCTTCCGGAGGCTTGGTACGGGCCGCATTCGGGTCCACCCAGTTGACCGGCCGGGTGAAGAAATACAGATCAAGCCATTGCGAGAGGGCATAGGCAATCTGTACGGCGCAGAAGGCGCCGACAAGCAACAGGCTCACTGTCTCGCTGGTTTCCATAGCCTGCCCTCTCGCGTCGCGGCTTCTAGCCGCTCATGCCATCTTGCAGGGCAGGGCTCGGACGCTGCGCCGCCCCGTTCATGTAGGCCCTCCTGGACGGGGCGCGGGCACTGTGCTGGTGTACCGCCACCACATTGTGCCGCCGGGGCTGCTGCGGCGGCCGCCCAATGGCGTGGACCGCAAAACCGGCATTGAGGAAGGCTTGTGGATCCAGGAAATTGCGCAGGTCCACCAAGACTTTATTGCGCACCAGCCGCCCCAGTCGCTCGGCGTCGAGCGTGGCAAATTCGGGCCAATGGGTCGCCAGCACGGTGCAATCGGCCCCTTCGGCGCAAAGATAGGCATTGTCGGCAAAAAGCACATCGGGCAGATGCACCCGGGCCCGATTCATGCCTTGCGGATCAAACACTTGCACCTTCGCGCCGGCTCGCTGCAGGGCATCGATCAGGGCCAGGGACGGTGAATCGCGCATGTCGTCGGTATTGGGCTTGAAGGTCAGGCCCAGCACCGCCACGACCCGACCGGACAGGTCGCCATGCAGCGCCCTCGAGACGCGGCGGCCCATGGCCCGCTTGCGGGCCTCGTTGGAGGCAATGACGGTTTCGACCAGCCGCAGATTGATGCCATGTTCCTGGGCAATTGCCTGCAGCGCGGTCGTATCCTTGGGGAAGCATGATCCGCCATAGCCCGGACCGGCCTGCAGAAAGGCCGCGCCGATGCGGCCATCCAGCCCGATGCCATGGGCAACCTGCTCCACATCAGCGCCGACCGCCTCGCAAAGATCGGCCATTTCGTTGATGAAGGCGATCTTGGTGGCCAGGAACGCATTGGCGGCGCATTTGACCAACTCGGCCTCCCGACGGCCCATGCAGACCACCTGTGTGCCGGTTTGTTCCAGCGGCGCATAAAGCGCCCGCAGCGTGTTGCGTGCTGTCTCGTCTCCGGCCCCCACCACGATCCGGTCCGGCGCCATGAAGTCATCAATGGCGGAGCCTTCGCGCAGGAATTCGGGATTGGAGATGACCGAGAAATGCATCTCAGGTCGTGCCTTGTGCATCAGCGCCTGCACACTGTCGCCGGTGCCGACCGGCACGGTGGACTTGATGATTACCATTTGCGGATGGACCGCCTTGGCAGCAACCTCCTGGGCGACCGCAAAGATGGCACTGAGATCGGCACTGCCATTGGCCTGGGGGGGCGTGCCCACCGCGATCATGACGGCGTGAACTTCCTTGCCCAGCGCCGGCAGCCGGCTCGTAAACCCCAGGCGCCCCTGCGCCACGTTTCGGGTGATCATCTCGGAGAGCTGTGGCTCGTAGATGGGAATCTGGCCGGCCTGAAGCTGCCCAACCTTGCTCGCATCATTGTCCACGCACATCACGTGGTGCCCCAGTTCCGCCAGGCATGCGCCCGAAACCAAACCGACATATCCCGAACCGATAATTATGAGGCGCATGGTTCTTACTCACTCTGTTACTAAAACTAGACTTGCACGATGGGCTCGCTTTGGGTGGCCGGTGCGTAGACCGGCCCATAACCCCGTGCCGGCGTCAGCGGTTGTTTGAGGCTGGCAAAGTAGCGGATGGTTTTCTCCAGCCCTTCGGCGAGGGGCACGCGCGGCCCCCAGCCAAGCAGGGTGCTGGCGCGGGTGATGTCGGGACGCCGGCGGCGCGGATCATCAACCGGCAGTGGGCGGTGGACGAGCTTCGATGACGAGCCCGTCATCGCGATGATGATGCGTGCCAGTTCGCCTACGGTAATCTCGGCTGGATTGCCGATATTGACCGGGCCATCGACCTCGGGCCCCGACGCCATGAGGCGCACAAAACCCTCGATCAGGTCATCGACGTAACAGAACGAGCGGGTCTGCCGGCCCTCGCCATAGATCGTGATGTCCTCGCCGCGCAGGGCCTGTAGAATGAAGTTGGAGACCACGCGGCCATCGTCGGGCTGCATGCGCGGGCCATAGGTATTGAAGATGCGCACGATCTTGACCACCACGCCGCTCTGGCGGGCGAAATCGGTGAACAGCGTCTCGGCGAAGCGCTTGCCCTCATCATAGCAGGAGCGCGGCCCCACCGTGTTGACATTGCCGCAATAGTCCTCGCGCTGCGGATGGACCTCGGGATCGCCATACACCTCCGAAGTCGAGGCATGCATGACCCGGGCGCCGTCCCGCTGGGCGCGGTAGAGCACATTGGCCGCCCCTTCAGCGCAGATCAGTGCCGTGCGGACCGGATCGCTCTGATAGTGCACCGGCGAAGCGGGGCAGGCCAGGTTGTAGATTTCATCAAAGGCCGGCAGGTGCTCGGGCAGGGTGTCCATGACGTCATGTTCGACCAGCTCGAAGCGATTGCTGCGCGCCAGGGCCGCCACATTGGCCGGACGGCCCGTGTGAAAATTGTCGATGCAGGTCACCCGGTGCCCTTCGCCGATCAGGCGGGCACACAGATGCGAGCCAAGGAACCCCGCCCCACCTGTCACGCAGATGGATTTGGGCATGCTTGCCCCCCGGCCGGTGCGGGTCTGCCGCACCAGCCTGGTCGCTTTATGCAGCGGGCTCATTGTTGCACCAGGCCGACGCTGAGCGTCAGATCCTTTGGTCGCGGCAGGGGCATGGGAATGTCGAGCATGCCGACCTTGGCTACGCCACCGTTCAGCCAGCCACCCTGGGGTGGCCGCGCCACTGCGCGGAAGCCTGCCTCATAGATCGGCAGCAGCCCGGCCTGGTAATTATATTCCACGACATCGCCATCATGGATCAGCACCATGTCGGCAGAGGTCACCTCGATATCATTGACCCGTACGAAGTCGATAAACAGGTTGCGGTCCAGCACCCCGTCCTCACCGGCGCCATCCATGCGGGTGAACTTGTCATTGGTCAGCACCAGGCTGATTTCCGCATCCGGTGTCAGCAGGTCATCCGGGACTGTGAAGGAAAATTGCTCGAGGAACGAGCTGGGGCGCGGTTTCGTGAACAGGCGCCCGTCAGCCTCGGTTTCGATCGCCATGCGCAACGTGCCGCTGCCCACCACCTTGTCATCAATCAAAAGGTCAAAGCTAGGCGGGCCATCATAGGCCTCTCCGGCGATGGAAATAATGACCAGCGAATCGGCCATGGCGGGCAATGCCGCTATCAATGTCAGGGCGGTAGAGATGCCCAAAACTTTCGCATTTACTACTTGTGATATCTTGCACATCTTGACTCACCACTAACAAAGTTGCCGTACCACAAAGCTGTATGCAGAACTTCTCCCGCACCAAATGACTCTGTTATAGGATAGTCTAACTTTTGATTTGAAATGGTGCCATTGATACAACGATCTAGATAGTTCTGTCTAATTGCCGCGCTCGGGTCCTTGCTTCATTTTTCCTTTGGCAGGGTTGGTCGGTGGTCGATTCGGGGAGGCAGTAGTGAAGCGTCGGGATCTGATTATTGGGGCAGCCGCTGCGCTGTCTGTGGGGCAGCTTATTGGCTGCGCCCGTGTCGACACGACCCAGACCGGATCGGTGACCGCGACGCCAGACCAGCCGCAGGCCCGCCAGCCCCGCCCGGCGACGCCGCCGGTGCGCGCACTGCGTTCGGCCGCTTCCTCGCGCGGTCTTTATTTCGGCGCTGCCATTCAGAGCGCGACCCTAAGCGACAGCCGGTTCCGGTCCAGTGTGGTGCGCGATTGCTCCATCATCACGCCGGAATGGGCCATGAAATGGGATTCCATCGCGCCCAGCCGGAATTACAATTATGGCGAGATGGACCAGCTTGCCAGCTTTGCCTCCCGCAATGGCCTGGCCATGCGCGGACATACCTTGCTCTGGCACAAGAGCCTGCCCCGCTGGGCCGCCTCGGCCCTTGCGTCCAACCGCGACTGGGCACTGATCGATGATCACTTTTCCAAGGTCATTGGCCGCTATGGCAACCAGGTGCGCGAATGGGACGTGGTCAATGAACCGATAGAGCCCAATCACGGTGGCAACGGATTGCGGCAGAACCAGTTCTACAGAGCTTTCGGCGAGGCTTACATCGAGCGCGCCCTGGAATCGGCCAAGGCACGTGCGCCACGCGCGCGCATGGTCATCAATGAATACGGGCTTGAATATAATAGTGGCTATGAAGGCCAGCGCCGCCTCTCGCTGCTCCGCCTGCTCGAGCGCTTGCGCTCACGCGGCGCACCGGTCGACACGGTCGGCCTGCAGGCTCATCTGGATCTGCGCAAGGGCAATGTCTATGCCGATGGCATTTATGGCATGATGCGCGATATTCGCGGCATGGGGCTCAAAGTGGCGATCACCGAGCTTGATGTCGCCGAGGCCAATACGGGCCTCTCCATCGAACGGCGCGACGCGCTGGTGGCCGATGAAACCCGGCGCTATCTCGATATCGTCTTGCAGTTCAACAATGTTCTGGGGGTCAGTACCTGGGGGTTGAGCGATAGCCATTCCTGGTTGCGCACCCAGCGCAGCGCCGCCAATCGCGGCCTGCCCTATGATCGCGAATGGCAGGCCAAGCCCATGCACAGCGCCATCCTGACCGCATTTGCATAAGGCAATAGGGCGCGCTCAGCGCACCGTTTCCATCAAACTGGTGTAAAGGGCCCGCGTCTCCGGGCTCGGTTCAACGCCCAGCTCATTGGACAACACGCTGCGCATGGAGGTGTAGAGCTCGTTGACACGGGCATAATGCCGACGCTCGGCCGCCTCTTCCATCAACACGCAAACCGCATCTTCCCGATAGGGATCGAGTTCGAGCAACCGGCGAGCGCAAATGCTGCGTTCGGCCGGTGTGAAGCGCGTGCCCGGGCGCATTCCCTCGGCGATCCCATCGACAGCATGGAGCAGCAGTTCATTGCGTTTTGAGGACAGCCAGTCTTCAAATTCCTCGCCACTCGCGTCCTGGTTGGCCAGCAACTCGCCACCATAAATGCGCGAAAGCTCAAGCGGATTGAGCACAACCTCACCTGCGATATGGCGGGACATCTCGATCAGGTCGCAATAGACATCGGCGCTGGGCGCCAGATGCAGGGTCGAGACATTGGCTTCGATCAGGGTAAACCCCTGGTCCTCCTGAACATGCCTGATGCGGGCCACGGCCTGGCGCAGATTGGCGGCCGCCTTGCCGTCATCGGCATTGGGCCAGAAAAGGGCGGCCAGCCGGCTGCGCGCCTGCACCTGTTCCGGGGTGGAGAGGATCAGATAGGCGGCAATCCGGAAAAAACTCGCAGGGACACCCTGGACCAGATTATTGCCCACCAGCAGGCAACACGGACCTAGCAGTCTGATTGTCGTGTGGTGCGGCGCTTGAGTACCCATCTGCGCCCTCCATCCCTCTCTTACGCAGCAAGGTTCTGTACGAGAACTGCTGATCTTACCCTAACAACGCCGTACATTGTACAACTTACGCTTCGGCCGTGCGTCGCTCAATTTTATTTGTTCAGTTCAAGTGGGCCCTTGATCAATTCATGGCTTGATGCCGCTGGCCGCAAAGAACGTCCACAAATCCCGGTTGACCGAAGTGATAGCCTGAATGGCGGCCTGAACCCGCTCAAACTCGGTATCGTCCAGTGCTTCGGCCTTCCCGTATTTCAGCGCATCGTCAAACTCGACAATGCGCATCAATTGCGTGCCGCTCAATTCGCCATTGGAGTCGAATGAGTAGATGCAATGGTTATATTTGTTCCTGACTTTGGCCTCCTTCTTGAGGCGTTCGGTCAGATCCAGCACCGCCGCCCTGGTCTCTGGCGGCGTTGCCGGCAATTTGGCCAACCTGTCGAGCAGGTCCAACCGCGCCCGGGTGGTGTTCAGCGTCAGGAATATGATGACCGCAGCGTCCTTGGACGTTCCGGCCAGATGGGCGATCAGATAGATGAACAGGCTTTCCGTATTGGTCCACACATAGTTCAGCTGACCGACCTGCTGGAGCACCTTATCCAGGCTGGGCATGGCGTTCACCCCAGGGCGGTGGCCCGGCGGTGGTCACCATGTCCAGTGTTGAGGGCGTTCTTGTCGAGCCTGTGTTCGTGCAGATAGGCGGCCGCCTGGGTCCGGTTGGTCACCCGAAGCTTGGCGATCAGATTGTGCACATGGGCTTTGACAGTATGCTCCGACAAGGCCATCCGATCGGCAATCAGCTTGTTCTGGTACCCCTCCGAAACTAGGGTGAGGATCTCCCGCTCCCGCGCCGTCAACGTGTCCAGCCCGTTTTCCGCGCCACCGCTGGCCCGCTCGTTCTGCTGTACCGGAATCTCGACTGCCTGTCTTTGCCGGTTGGACGGGGCCGGGTTGGCCGAAGCAAGCGGCAACGCGCCCGGGGCACTCCGATGCACCGGCGCGGAATGATTGGATCTCGCACCCTCGCCCTGCGGCAGATATTCACCGCCCGCCATGACCAGCCGCATCAGCGCAAACCACACATCGAGCGGCAGGGTTGTGGGCAGGATGCCCTGAATGAGTCGCTGTTCCATCAATATCGGATCGACGACCGGCAGCCCATTGTCGATGGCGATCGCAATGGCTGCATTGGGGAAGCGCCGGCGGCATTGCTCGACGATATCCACACCGATCAAGCGCGCGCCGGCGCCGAGCAGCACCAGCCCGACATTATGATCTGGCTCGCCTTGATCATCGATCCGGTCGACCAGAAAAACATCCGTATCGCGAAATTGATCCTGTAAAGCACTGCTAAGGCATTGGTATATGGCTTGTTGTGGGGCAACAAACACGAGCCGAAGTGTGCCGGACTTTATTGACCGATCTTCGGTCTGACGCGGACTGCGCAGACCGTCATAGAGGTTTTCACGCACTTTACCACTCCCTCACCTTGCGATTACTGTGAACCTGCGTCCCCAGTTGTGCCCAGCACCATCGCTCCCAAGGTTGACAAAACGTTAACACCAGGGGCGTGACTCTGGCGTGATTCGTTCCCCGGCAAGATTAATTCAAAAGATTGATCTCTAGCCCCTTCCGACCGGCACAAATCAACCTTTCGATGGAGTTCGCGGCGCGTTTTCTCCCCCGTACAGGGGATTGAAAACGATCTAGCTCGCTAGCGCACCGGACACATGTTCTAAATCGATAAGATTAGTATTTGGTCCTTCAGCCTAGCCTGAAGTGGCCGCTATACTTCATGTCTCACCGAGCAATACTTGGAGCCGCGATGCAGCAGATGCCGTGTCGTGCTTGGTAATTGAGTTCTGGACTTGACGGTGTTGATCAGTTTTTGCGTGCAGCACCAGTGGCCCGAGTATCTCGCGTATGCCTTGCAGGTCATGAGCCGCCAAATATGCCTCCATTTGAGATGACAGGAGGTCTTGGTTGCTCAGCCATCTTTTTCATTGAGGAGAGTGACTATGGCTGACGACTTCAACAACAACGGTGGAGCCACCGACAATTCCGTCAACTTTGACGACTTCGAACCTGAAGATTCCTTGAACGACAATTCGACCGACAATTCGACAACTGTCGACGATATTGAAGTGGATATCGAAGATTCGGGGAATGCCGACTCGTTCAACGACAATTCGACTGACAATTCCACGACTGTCGATGACATCGAGGTAGAGGTTGAAGATTCGGGCAATACCGATTCTTACAACGACAACTCCACCGACAATGATCTCGATGTGGATGTGGAGATCGAAGATTCGCTGAACGACAGTTCGAACACGAACTCGAACAACGACAATTCCGACAACCGGGATCAGTCGACGGCATTTGCCATGAATGACTCGTTCAACGACAAGTCGAACACGGACTCCAACAACGACAACTCGACCGACAATTCAACCACGATCGATGATATCGAAGTAGAAGTTGAGGATTCGGGCAATACTGACTCCTACAATGACAACTCGACCGATGTCGACCTTGACGCCCACATCGAGGACGTTGCCAACGACAAGTCTGTCAACGGGTCGATGAACGACAACTCGAACAACTCGGTCAACGGGTCAATGAACGACAACTCCACCGACAACTCTGTCGATGCAGATGTCGACCTGGACGTGGATGTCGAGATCGAGGATTCGTTCAACAGCTCCGATGACGACGCCACGGGTTCGTTCAACTCCGATGACGACTTCGCCGACCTCGATATCGGCACCGCCACGATGGACAATCTGTTCATCAACAGCGGTTCGCTCGAATTCGATCCGGGTGACGACGTCAACTTCGAAAACGTCTTCAACGGTGCCTTCTCGGGCGGTGGTGGCGACACCGGCTTTGCCATCAGCCAGGTGGCAGACATTGTCGACAACGACACGTTGAGCAACGTCCAGAACAACGCAAACGGCACTTACAACGCCTATGCAACTGCGGACGATGCCGACGCCAATGGCAACGACTTCAACGGTGATGCCGGCAACAACTCGACCGCCAGCAACGTCGCTGATGCCAGTGCAGCGGTGTCCGGCTCGGCCTTCAACATGGAAGTCGTGCTCGGTGCCAACCTGCAGCAGAACGCAGTTGATGCGACGGTGGTTGGTGGCAACAACCACATGAACAACGACGCCAGCAGCGACGACGCATAAGCGAGCGCCCCCAACGCTTGCAAAGATCTGCGCGGTAGCGCCCCCACCGCGCAGATCATCTTACTTCCGCCAGTCCGCTGGGAATCGAATTGGCGAGTAGGAGGTGTCCCGTGTTTTTTCCAAGCGATCCCCTTTCAGAAATTGTTGCCCACTTTCTCGGCTACTTTCAGATTGCCGTCGAAGACATGAAGGTGCGGCTGGAGCTGGCCCTGGTCGAGCATGAAGCCGAAGCCGGGCTACAAGCTCCGGAAATGCAGCAGGTTTCCGTTGATGTGCTGCAGACCTATGCCCTGGGCAATTATGCCCCTGGCGTGTTCTACGCCCCTCCCGAGTTCCTGATCCGCGGCGAGGTCATGTTTGGCCCGACCAATATCGGGCTTGCCAATACCCCCGATTTCACCGCGTCCGAACTGGACTCGCCGCTCTCACAATGGCCCACGGGCCCGGGCGATATCGTGATCCCGCTGATCGGTACCGAGCCTGGGTCGGTCATCGCGGTGTTCTCCCAGACCATCAGCCTGTCCGATGACGATGTCTTCGTCATGGGGACGCTGGACGAACCCTTGGTCTATCAGTCCGGTTCCGACGCCGGACTGCTCGGGCTCCAGGCAGCCAGCAATGCCATACTTGGTCCAATCGGTTCGGGGCCTGGCATGACAAGCCATGGCGATGTGCCTCTGGTCATGGATGCGGTGCACGCCACCGCCAAGGCCCACCAGTCCAATCCCGACACCCAGTTCGAACAGGTCGAGTCCCTGACCGGCACCTATGTCAACGGAAAGCTCGAAACCGAAGCGCCTGAATTGATCGATGCACTGCCATCGCATCTGCAGGCAGAGGCCGAGGACGCCCCCCCGCCTGACACCATCAAGGTCACCAGCGAGCACGAGGCCCATATCCAGATCGAGAACGACGCAACCCAGGGCTCTGTCACCTACAACAGCGGCGGCAATTTCCTGGTCAATGAAGCTGTCGTGCTCAATGGCGGCCTGGTCGGGACCCATTTCGTCGTTGGTGGAAACTTCCACCAGCTCGATGCCATCATCCAGACCAACGCCTTTAGTGACACCGATTATGTTAACGATGACTTCCCCCTGGATGCACAGGCAGGCGGGGGGACCAAGGCGGTCAATGTCGCCAGTTTCGTGCAGGAAACATTCGATGCTGCCGGTGACAATGCCGAGGCCAATCCGGGCGTCATGCCGCAGAACTGGCAGGTCACATGTGTCTCGGGCGATGTGATTTTTCTTGAATGGATGAAGCAGCTCACCTTCATGTCCGACGAGGATGTCGGGGTGCTCACGGCAACCGGCAGTGATGCCATGGTGACCAGTGGCGAGAACATTGGCCTGAACAGTGTGAACTTCGCCAATATTGGCTCGCTCTTCGATCTCATCCTGGTCGGCGGCAATGTGTTTGATGCCAATGTCATCGTGCAGAACAATATCCTGTACGACAATGACACCATCACCATGCTAGGTGCCGGCGATGATGGGGATTATTCCGCTTCGGGCAGTCTCAACACCTCCAATAACCTGCTCTGGAACCAGGCCTCGATCCACAATGTCGGGGCCACCGAGGTTAAATCCGGTGTTTCCGATCACTACAAGGACGCCATGGATGGCCTGGCCAATGGCAACAAGTCCATGCCGGCCAGCTTCTATGCGGCCGAGGATTTCGAGGGCATCGCCATTCCCCGCGTGCTCTTTGTGTCCGGCAGCATTTACGATCTGCGCTATATCGAACAAACCAATATTCTGGGAGACGCCGATTTCGTCGCCCTGCAGAAAAAGGCCTTCCTCGACGGGGAGCCTGCTACCGAGTGGAACATCGACACCGGCTCCAATGCGCTGGTCAACATGGCGGCCATCAAGGACTACGACACCTTTGGTGACAGCATCGAAGTGGGCGGCGACCACTACTCGGACTCCATCCTGATCCAGGCCAATATTCTTGAGGCCCAGGGGGATGGCGATGACGACGACGCTCTGGTGAGCGAGGTCGTCGCCTTTCTCGATCACACCGAAACGCTCGCCGACACCCCAGACTATAGCGCCCTTGGCGACACGACCCATGACGCGGCCCCGGTCGACCTCATGCAATCCGTCCTCGCGTAATTCAGTATCCGGATAGAGCACATGACTTTTGAGCACCTGAGCCGCACCGACCAACAGGCGTTGGGCCGTCAACTGCGCCACGCCAACCAGGTCCGGTCCGATCGGATGGATCAAATCATGGACGACATCCATCTGGCGGCCGCCGAACTGGACGAGCTGGCCCGCGGCTATGCGCCGCCGTCCCAGACCGGTGAAGACAATACCGCGCAACGCGCAGTGGAATCACCGTCCGCCACAAGGTTCAATGGCGCTCCCCCGCCACCACGTTCGGTCCTGCGTCCACGGCCGACCGAGGCCCAGCCCGCGGCTTCCGGGAACCCCGAGCGGCCAGCCGAGAACGCCAATGTGTCGCCGGTATCGGCACAGGCGGCAGCAAAATCGGACCCCACGGCCAGTTCCGCCCCACAAGCACCAGCACAAGCTGAGGCAAAGGCGGAGCCGGCCAGCGAACCCACCCCACAGGCGCGCCAGACCGCTTCAAATCCGGAGCCCGCGCGCAAGGCGCAACCAGTCGCGCCCAGCCCAGAGTCCGCGCCGCCGCCAAAACAGGATAACCCCCAACCCGCGCAGGCAGACCAGGCCCGCGCGGAATGGCCACAACGCGACTTCCGAACCCCGGAACCGGACAAGCCCAAAACCCGCATTCCACCCATCGTGGAGGGTGACCGCGGGCCACTCAAGTCGACCAGCAAGACCTCCTCTGGCGATGGCGGCGGCAAGGGCTCGAACGGCTCGGGCAATGGAGGGGGCAGGGGCGGCGGCGGCGCGGGCTTCCATAAACGCGCCGCCCAGCCCAATTTCACCCAGAGCCTGGCCAATGGCATGGCGGCGGTGCGGACCAACCTGGCCATCGTCATGGGCTTCACCGTCTTCATCAATATTCTGGTACTGGCGATCCCGATCTACCTGTTCCAGATCTCGGACCGCGTGCTGACCAGCCGCTCGATGGACACGCTGGTCATGCTGACCGCAGCCGTGGTTGGTGCCGTGGTCCTGCAGGCCATTCTTGATGCGGTCCGCCGCTTCATTCTCATGCGCACGGCCGTCGAGATTGCCGTGCAACTTGGCTCGCCCATTCTCAGCGCTGCGGCACGCGCTTCATTGCACAGCAACGGGCGCGACTATCAGGTCCTGGGCGATCTGCAGCAATTGCGCAGTTTCATCGTTTCGGGAACCCTGCTGTCCTTCCTTGATGCACCCATGGCACCACTCTTCGTGCTGGCGGTGTTTCTGATCCATCCCCAGCTTGGCCTGATCGTGGTGGGGGCTTCGATCTGCCTGCTGATCATCGCCATGATCAACCAGCGCATGACCGCACGTCCCTTTACCGATGCCAATAATCTGCTGAGCCGGGCCGCCCTCCACCTCGATTCCATGTCGCGCAATTCCCAGATCATCAACGCCCTGGCCATGATCCCCGAGGTCGTACGCATCTGGGGCCGGGATACTGCCGGGTCGCTGCAGGCCCAGGTGCGTGCCCAGGATCGCAACATCATCATGTCGAGCATTTCCAAGGGCGTGCGTCTGCTCACCCAGGTGGCCATGCTCGGCTGGGGCGCCTATCTGGCCATCCAGGGCGAAATTACCGGCGGCATGGTCATTGCAGGCTCGATCATCGCTGCGCGCGCCCTCACCCCGATTGAAGGCACGATTGAAGGCTGGAACGGCTTTTCTCAATTTCGTGCTTCGTTCGGGCGCATCAAGGGACTGCTCAACTCAAGCCCGTTCAATTTCGAGCGCCTGCTGCTGCCAGAACCCAAGGGCCGGCTGGATGTGGAACGCATTCTTTTCGTTCCACCGCCCAACAAGAAGGTCTTGCTCAATGGCATTACGTTCTCCTTGATGCCGGGGGAATCCCTGGCCGTGATCGGCAATTCGGGATCCGGCAAGACGACACTGGGCAAGATGCTGGTGGGGTCGATCCTGCCAACCTCAGGTTCGGTGCGGCTTGACCTGATGGATCTGCGCAACTGGGACCAGCGCCAGTTCGGCGAGAATATCGGCTATCTGCCGCAGGACGTGCAGCTCTTTCCCGGCACCATCAAGGCCAATATCGCCCGCATGCGTGAGTACGTCGCCGATAGGGACATTTTCGATGCAGCCGTCCTGGCCGATGTCCATGAGTTGATCGCCGGTCTCTCGCAAGGCTACGAGACCTTTGTCGCTGCCGATGGTGCGCCCCTGTCCGGGGGGCAGAAGCAGCGCATCGCCCTGGCGCGTGCCTTCTTCGGCAATCCCAAGCTGGTGGTTCTGGACGAACCGAACTCCAACCTGGACTCGCAGGGCGAGGCGGCTCTGGCCAAGGCGCTTGAGCACGCCCGCAAGCAGAAGATTACCGTGGTGACCATCACTCAGCGGCCGGCCCTGCTCAGCGTGGTGGACAAGATCCTGGTGCTCAACAATGGCTCAGTCTCGATGTTCGGCACGCGGTCCGAGGTCATGGCGGCCCTGACCGGCAAGTCGGGAAACAATCCCACGGCCATCAACGCGACCAAACCCTCGGGGGAGAATTAGACCATGTCTGCCGTTGGTGAACTTCAGAACCTGGAATGGTATAGCGGTGTGCCGCGCTCCATCCGGGCACCGGTCTGGATCGGTGCCGTGCTGGTGGCGCTGGCTTTTGGCGGCTTCGGGACCTGGTCGGCGACCGCGCCGCTTTCGGCCGCCGTCATTGCCCAGGGCAGCTTTGTGGCGACCGGCGAAAACAAGATCGTCCAGCACCTTGAAGGGGGCATCATCAAGGACCTGCTAGTGCGCGAAGGCGACAAGGTGATCGCCGGGCAAAGCCTGCTGTTGCTCGATGAGACGTCGGCCAATGCGACAACCAAGCAATTGCAGCTACGCGTCATCCGGCTTGAGGCCATACGCGCCCGGCTAAATGCCGAGGCCCTCGAACTGGATGAATATGTGCCCCCAGAATCAGTGCAGGACCATATGGGCAATCCCGATATTGCCGCGGTGGTCGAAGGCCAGCGCACCAATTTCAAGGCGGGGCGTGAAAAGCTCAACAACGAACTGCAACTGATCGAACAGAACCTGTCGGCCCTGCGCTTCCGCATCAGCGGTCGACAGGCTCAGATCGCGTCCATGCAGAGCCAGCTCGCGCTTCTGCGCGAGGACCATCTGGCCATGCTCGAGCTGTTCGAGAAGGGCGTGGTGGCACAGTCCTCCGTGCGGTCCGTCGAACGGGCCGTATTCGATGCCGAGGGGGATATTTCCCGTCTCGAATCCGAGGTGCAGGAGACCTATACCCAGATCGAGAAATACACTGGTGAAATGATCCAGGCGCGCGACGCAGTCCGTCAGGCCGCACTTGACGAGATGCAGACGGTGGAGGCCGAACTCGAGGCGCTGCGCGAACAGACCCTGCAGGCCCAGAACATCCTCAACCGTACCACAATCTCCTCTCCGGTCGCGGGCACCATTGTGCGCATGTACTACCACACCACTGGGGGCGTAGTGGAAAGCGGCCTGCCGATCTTCGAAATCCTGCCCGCCGACGTACCGCTGATTGTCGAGGTCCAGATCCCGCGCATGCAGATTGACGAGGTCAAGGAGGGGCAGGCGGCCAATATCCGCCTCACAGCGCTCAATCAGCGCACGACGCCGGTGCTCGAAGGCGAGGTGCAATATATTTCCGCGGACACGATTGCCGGCGCTCAAGGTACCCAGCGAGATGTCTATCTGGCACGCATCACCATTGCACCGGATCAGATCGGGCGCATTCCCGGCTTCTCGCCCACCCCGGGCATGCCGGCCGAGGTGCTGGTGCGGACCCGGGAGCGGACTTTCCTGGATTATCTGATCAAGCCGGTCACCGACTCCATGGCGCGGGCCTTCCACGAGCAATAGCCGGGCGCGGCAAGCCTATGGCCAGGCCGCGTAGGAGCCGCCGTCGCGTACCTGGCCCAGGGCTGCCTCCTGTCGGAACTGGCGTGGGGACTTGCCACCCAGCCGCTTGAAGAAGCGTGAGAAATAGGCGGGATCGTCAAAGCCGAGATGGGCAGAGATTTCCGCGATCTGCAGCCCCGAATTCTCGATCATCTGCCGTGCCTCGGCATACAGGCGCGCATGGATCAGGGCCAGCGGCGTCTGTCCGGTTGCCCGCTGCACGGCGCTGGTCAGGCGGTCGACGCTGACCCCGAGATAGCGGGCATAATGGGCCACCGTCCAATGCGAGCGCATCTGCTGGTCCACCATGGTGAGGAAATTGCTCACAATGGTGCGCGGCGCCGGCCGGGCCGTTGATGGCGCCAGATCCGAGGTGCGCCAGAGCAGGATCGCCACAATCGCAAGCTGATGCCTTACCATGTCCTGCGACCCCGAGGCATTGAACCGCAATTCCTCGCTCATCAGCGCGAACAGTGTTGCCAGTCGCGCCGCCACATTGCGCTCGATCCGTGTGCCCAATTGCGGCCGGGCCGCGAAGCGCCGCAGGTCCTCGGCAATATTGCCGGGCAGGGCAATCTGGCCCAGCGCGATGTCGGAAATCGACAGCCAGGCCCCGCGCGCTCCGGCCTGCAACATCAACTCGGCGCGTTGACTGGCCGGGATCCAGATGAGGTTTGGAGCCTGCAGCGGCGCCGTCTCGCCGTGGGTTGCGACGGTACCGGCGCCCGCCAAAAGGACAAACACGCAATTCTGCCCGCCCGGCAAGGTCCACCTGGCCGTATCCAGCGTCGTCTCGATCACCTGGCCGTCCAGTTCGCGGGCCAGGTCGACAGGAGTACGAAGCTTCAGCGGTGTTTCGATCTGGTGCATTTCCCCTCGATTTCCCGGCAAAAGTACAAGTTTCTCCGAAAAAAGTCTATTCTTGTTGGTGCGGCTTCCCGTGTAGCGTTCGACCAGTAGCCGGAGAAAAGTACAAAACTTCCCGGCTCGACCGGCCCGGCAAACGGGCCCACAGGAGGAACCCATGACTCTGTTTTCACGCAGGACAACCCTGCGCGCCATCGGTCTTGCCGCGGCCTTGCTCGCCGGCGCTGGCTCCATGGCCGTCATCGCCCAGGACACCGGTGATCGCACTTCGGTCAAGATCGGCTATGCCATTTCCAAGACCGGCGCCAATGCCGGCGGCGCCGGCATCACCACGCTGCCCAACTACCAGCTCTGGGTGCATGAAGTGAACGAGGCCGGCGGTCTCGAGATGCCCGATGGCAGCCGCCTGCCCATCGAAGTGATCGAATATGATGACCGTTCGGCATCCGAGGAAGTCGTGCGTGCCATCGAGCGTCTGGCGACCCAGGACAATGTCGATTTCATCCTGCCGCCCTGGGGCACCGGCTTCAATCTTGCCGCAGCGCCGCTGTTCGACCGCTTCGGCTATCCCCAGCTTGCGGTGTCGGCCGTGACCGACAAGGCCCCCGAATTTGCCGCGCGCTGGCGCAAGAGCTTCTGGATGCTCGGTGGCGGCCACGACTACACCGAGGCCCTGGCCGATATCCTGACCGACCAGCACGAAGCCGGCACCATCAACAATGATGTCGCGGTCATCTCGGTTGCCGATGGCTTCGGTATCGATCTGATCACCGCCGCGCGCCAGTCCTTTGCCGATGCCGGCATCAATCTCGTCTATGACGTGACCTATCCCGTGGGCACCACCGACTTCACGCCGATGCTCAACGAGGCCGCCGCTTCCGGCGCCGATACCTTCGTAGCCTTTTCCTATCCGCCCGACACCTTCGCGCTGACCCAGCAGGCACAGGTCGCGGCCTATAATCCCAAGGTTCTCTATATGGGCGTGGGCGTCGGCTTCCCGGTCTATGCTGCCAATAATGGCGACAAGATCGAGGGTATCATGAGCCTTGGTGGCATCGACATCACCAATGAAGCGGTCATGGAATACCGCGCCCGCCATACCGAATTCATCGGTCAGGCGCCCGATTGGTGGGGTTCGGTCATCACCTACAACAGCCTGCAAATGCTTGAAGAGGCGATCAAGCGCCGCGGCCTCGACCGCGAAGCGGTTGCCGAGGAGCTTTCGACCGGCACATTCGAAACCGTGCTGGGCGAGGTCAAGCTTGAGGGTAATCAGCTCCGCACGCTCTGGTTCGGCGGGCAGTGGCAGGACGGCAATTTCGTCGCCGTCGCGCCGTCGGATCGCGAAGGCGCGGTTGCACCCAGGCTGCCCAAGGCCCCATGGCCGGCGCAATAGGACCAACCAAATTTCGGCGGCCGTGCGATAGCCTCGTGCGGCTGCCCACCTCGCGCTCCGCGCTGGGACAGGTGAAACATTAGATGATCACGACACTTATTACCGGGCTGGTGCTGGGCGGCACCTATGCGCTGGTCGCCATGGGGCTGACGCTGCAATATGGCATCTCGCGCATCATGAACCTTGCCTATGGCGAGATCCTGATCTTTGCCGCGTTTGCGGCCTTCCTGCTGTTCTCCACTCTCGGGATCAATCCGATCCTTGGCCTCGCCATCGTGCTGCCCCTGGCCTTCGCCTTCGGTTACCTCATCTATGGCGTGATGATGCAGCCACTGGTGGCGCGCTCGAAAAAGAGCGGCACGCTGGAAGTGGATTCCATCCTGGCCACCTTCGGCCTGCTGTTCGTGATCCAGGGCGTCATGCTGGTGGTCTTTGGCTCGAACTATACGAGCTACAATTTCCTCAACACCGGCATCAATGTGCTGGGCACCAATATTGCCGCCAATCGCCTGCTGGCCTGTGCGCTGGCTGTCATCATCGGCGCGACGTTGTTCTATGTGCTGACCCGCACCCGCTGGGGCACCACCATTCGCGCCATCGCCGTCAATCCCGATGCAGCACCCTTGGTCGGTATCGACGTCAACCGCACGGCACGCTTCGCCTTTGCTCTCGGGACCATGCTCGCCGCCTCCGGCGGGGTGATGATCTCCATGTACCAGACCTTCAACGCCTCCATGGGCGTGGTCTTCACCATGAAGGCGCTGGTCATCGTCATCATGGGGGGGCTGGGCAATCTCATGGGTGCGCTGGTCGCCGGGCTTCTGCTCGGCATCGTCGAGACGCTGGTGGCCACCCATGTCGATCCGGGCCTCACCCTGGCGGCTACCTATCTCCTCTTCCTCGGGGTCCTCTTGTGGAAACCCTCGGGCCTGTTCGGAAAGGCTGCCGGACGATGACCCGCAGCATTCTTGGTTTCATTCTTGTTGCCCTCGGCCTGTCCGCGCTGGCCTTCCTGCCGACCCAGCTTGGCGCCTATGGCGTGGGTCTTTTGCTGGGCATGACCGGTTATGTGGTTCTGGCCAGTGCCTGGGCACTGTTTTCCGGCCCCACCCGCTATGTATCGCTCGCCACGGTCGCTTTTTTCGGCATCGGTGCCTATACCGTCGCGGTACTGAGCGAAGCGCTGCCCTATTGGGCGGTGCTGCTGGTTGCCGCCGGCATTGGCCTCTGCGTGGCGTTGGTGGTCGGGCTTGCAACCCTGCGCCTGGCCGGCGTCTATTTCGTCATCTTCACCTTTGGCCTGGCCGAACTGATCCGCCAGCTCGTCACCTGGTATGAGGTCAATGTCACCGGCACGTTGGGACGCTACATCTTCCTGCCCATCACGACCGAGCAGATCTACTGGCAATTGCTCGGGCTGGCCGCCATCACCATTGCCATCGGTTGGTTCATCTCGCGCTCCCGGCTGGGCCTGGCTCTCAAGGTCATCGGTGACGATGAAACCGTGGCGGCCCATACCGGCATCAACATAGCCGGGGTCAAGCTTGCCCTGTTCGCGGTCAGTGCCACCATCATCACCCTGGTCGGGGCCATCCAGGCGCCACGCTGGACCTATGTCGAACCTTCCATCGTCTTTAATCCGACCATTTCCTTCCTCACCCTCATCATGGCCCTGCTGGGCGGCGCCAACCGGCTCTGGGGCCCGGCCCTGGGCGCCATACCACTGTTCCTGCTGTTCGAATGGCTCAGCGCCAACTTCCCCAACCACTACTCGATCATTCTGGGCCTGATGTTCATCGCCATCGTCTTCGTGGTGCCGCGCGGTGTGCTCGCCGGGGTGGAAGATCTCTTGAAGCGCACGCGCAAGGGGGAGGCTGCCCGATGACCACGCTCGTCGATATCCAGAACCTCAAAAAGCAGTTTGGCGGGCTGACCGCCGTCAACGCGGTGACATTCTCCGTCGCCGAGGGGGAAACTGTTGCCCTGCTCGGCCCCAACGGTTCGGGCAAGACTACCGTGCTCAACATGATCTCGGGCGCCCTCGCCCCGACCTCGGGGAGCATCAGCCTCGCCGGGGAAGACATTGGCGGCCTGGCACCCAATCGCATTGCCCATAAGGGCGTGGCGCGCACCTTCCAGCTCGTGCGCGTCCTGCCCTCCCTCACCGTGGCCGAAAACGTCACCGCCGCTCTCGCCTTCCGTCCCAACCACCTCTGGGGCCATGCTGCGCGGGACCGGGCCGAGCAATTGCTGGCCGAAGTGGGCCTCGGTGGCCGTGGCGACGAACACGCCAATGACCTCACCTATATCGATCAGAAGCGCATGGAGCTGGCCCGAGCCCTCGCCGCCGAGCCGCGGCTGCTTCTGCTGGATGAATGGCTCTCCGGCCTCAACCCGACCGAACTGCGCACCGGCATCGACCTGATCACCTCGCTTGGCCAGCGCGGCATGACCGTACTCCTGGTCGAGCACATCATGGAGGCGGTGCGCGCGCTGTGCAGCCGCGCCGTGGTGATGAATGTGGGCAACAAAATCGCCGATGGCCCGACCGCCGATGTGCTGGCGGATTCGGCCGTCATCTCGGCCTATCTGGGAGAGGGCCATGCTTGAGACACGCAATCTGTCGCTGCGTTATGGCCGTCACCTGGCACTCAACGATGTCTCCATCCGCATCGCGGAAGGCGAGACCGTGGTCATTCTGGGGGCCAATGGCGCCGGCAAGTCCTCGCTGCTCAAGGCCATTTCCGGCCTGGCGAGCGCCGAGAAAGGCTCCGATGTCCGGCTTGACGGCCAGTCCATTCTGGGCACCAAGCCCCACCTCATCCCCGAGGCCGGAGTTGCCCTGGTGCCCGAAGGGCGCGGCGTGTTCGGGGATTTGAGCGTCGAGGAGAACCTGGCTCTTGGCGCCAACCCGAAACGCGCCCGCGCCGGCGAGGCGGATCGCAACGACCTGATCTACGATCTGTTTCCGCGTCTCGCCGAACGCAAGAAACAGCTCGTGCGCACCATGTCGGGCGGTGAGCAGCAGATGGTGGCCATTGGCCGCGCACTGATGAGCAATCCGCGCTTTCTCATGCTCGACGAGCCGAGCCTGGGCCTTGCGCCCATCGTCGTCACGGAACTCTTCGGGGCATTAAGGCGGGTCAAAGACACTGGCGTCGGCCTGCTTCTGGTCGAACAGAATGTGTCGATCTCTCTTTCGGTTTCCGATCGCGGCTACCTCATGGAGGCTGGTCGCATCGTTGGTGAAAATTCTGCCGAGGCGCTCAAGACCGACCCGGCAGTGCAACAGGCATTCCTGGGCGGCACGGCCGCCTGACACGATTACAGAAGGAGAAGGGCAATGGACCAGCTGGGCTTGCTCATTGGCAATGAAGATCAACAGGCTTCGGGAGGCCGCGTTTTCGAACGCAAGAACCCGATCACCGGCGCGGTGGCGACCCGCGCCGCTGCGGCAAGCGTGGATGACGCGCAACGCGCTGCCGATGCTGCCGCCGCGGCCTTTCCCGAGTGGTCGCGCAGCGTCCCCAGGGAGCGCCGCAAGATCCTGCTCAAGGCCGCAGAAATTCTCGAAGAAAAGGGCCCGCTCTTTGTCGAGGCCATGGGGGCTGAAATCGGCGCAACCGCCGGCTGGGCCATGTTCAATGTCATGCTGGCCGCGGACATGCTGCGCGAGGCTGCGAGCCTGGTGACCCAGATCAAGGGCGAGATCGTGCCCTCCAACCGCCCCGGCTCAACCGCCATGGCGGTGCGCCAGCCTGCCGGCGTGGTGCTGGCCATGGCGCCCTGGAATGCCCCGGTCATTCTGGGCGTTCGCTCCCTGGCAACACCTCTGGCCTGCGGCAATACCGTGGTGATGAAGACATCCGAGCTGTGCCCGCGCACCCATCGCCTGATCGTCGAAAGCCTGCTTGAAGCCGGGCTCCCCAAGGGCGCGCTCAACGCGGTGTCCAATGCCCCCCAGGATGCCAGTGAGATCGTCGAAACCCTGATTGCCCATCCGGCAATCCGCCGTGTCAATTTCACCGGCTCAACGCGTGTGGGCCGCATCATCGGCGAAAAGGCCGGCCGCTATCTCAAGCCCGCTTTGCTCGAACTGGGCGGCAAGGCGCCTTTCGTCGTGCTCGATGACGCGGACCTCGACGAGGCCGTCGCCGCGGCGGCTTTCGGTGCCTATATGAACCAGGGCCAGATCTGCATGTCGACCGAGCGCATCGTCGTCATGGACAGCGTGGCCGACTCCTTTGTCGAAAAGCTCGCGGAAAAGGCCAGGACCCTGGTCGCCGGCGACCCGACCACGGGCCAGACCCCGCTCGGTTCGGTGGTCGATGCCACCGCCGCAACGCGGCTCGAACAACTGGTCAAGGACGCGACAGCAAAAGGCGCAGTGCTCGCCGCCGGTGGCAGGATCGAGGGCACGTTGATCGATGCAACCCTGCTCGACAAGGTCACGCCCTCCATGCGCATCTATGCCGAGGAATCCTTCGGGCCGGTGGTGACCGTGGTGCGGGTCAGCTCCATCGACGAGGCCGTGCGGGTGGCCAATGACACCGAATATGGTCTCTCCTCCGCCGTCTTCGGCAAGGACGTCAACCGCGCCATGGCCGTGGCCCGCCGCATTGAAAGCGGTATCTGCCACGTCAACGGTCCGACCGTGCACGACGAGGCGCAAATGCCGTTTGGCGGCGTCAAGGCCTCCGGTTATGGCCGCTTCGGCGGCAATTGGGGCATTGCCGAGTTCACCGAACTGCGCTGGATCACCGTGCAGGACGGGCCGATCCATTATCCGATCTGATCGAGAGGGGGTTCGCTCAGCACCCCTCCCGAGTTTCGCTAAGGCGCAAGGCGCCCAAGCTCCACTACCCTCCCCTCAGGGGGGAGGGTAGGAAGGGGCCGCCCCTACCGGAACAGCGAATTCACATAGTCTGCGCCAATGCCGACCTTCTCGTAATGCTCGCGGCACATGGCGATGTAGTTGTGGACATCGAAAAAGCCGTTCGGCTCGCCATCCTCGTCCAGCCAGATCAACGGGCCGGTGACAGTGAAGAACACACGCATCGGCTCTTCGTGCTCATACGCGACCAGCGTATGGCCCTCGCCGGGGGTCTCATAAACGAAATCGCCCTTGGTGGCGGTCCAGTCATGTTCCAGATACCCCCACTTGCCCGACAGGGTCAGCGCAAACACCTCATGGGGGTGATAGTGCCGGTTCACTAGGCCCGCCTTTTTGGCCATCAGAATATCGCACCACTTGTTCTGCGTCGGTGAAATCCACAAGGGCCGCGACGAGACGGTCTCGGTAAAGGGCACGTAGTAGCGCTCGTCCTCGGTGGGCGCATTGGCCAGATACACCTCGGGCAGCGCATCGGGCTGGAACACCTTGGTGATGGGTTTCAGATCCTTCCAGAATTCATTCTCGGCTTTTTCGGGCATTGGGGCCTCCTCTTCTTTGCTGCGCTTCAGTTGCGCATGGTGACGTCGAGCAGCGCGGGACCGCGCTTGTCGGCGATGTGGGCGAGGGCGTTCTTGAGACCCTCGGTTAGTTCGGTTGCGTTGTTGACCCTGGCCGCAAAGGCACGGCTGGCTCTGGCGACCTGCACGAAATCCGGGCTGGGATTGAGGGCGGTCAGCGGCATCTGGTTGGCCTTGGCGGCATAGCCATCGGGATAGATGTCGGTGACCGAATGGCGCACGGCGGCCCATTCGGCATTGTTCATGATGATGACCAGCAGCGGCAGCTCCAGCGCTTCGGCAATCTGGTGGCAGGCCACCGGATTGGCGAACATGTAGGACCCGTCGCCCATCGTCGCGACGACGAGGCGCTCCCGGTCGGCCAGTTGCATGCCGAGCGCTGCCGGAAAGGACCAGCCAAGCCCACCGGCATGCGGCTCCTGATACCAGGCCTGGTGGTGGGAAAGGGTCATCGTTTCCATCGGGCAGCCACGCTCGGAAAGCAGGATCGCATTGCGCCCGGCAATGGTGTCCGACACGACCCGGGCGACGTAGTTGGCGCTCATGACGCCGTCGCGGCCCGCCTCAGCCCTGGCGAGGGCAGCCCGTCGCGCCTGGGCATTTGCGCTTGCGATATCGGCGCGGCGAGCTTCGACATCAGCCCGCGGTTCGTGAGCGTCCAATGCGGATTGCAGCGCCAGAATGGCATCGGGCAGTTCGCCGACTATGGAAATGTCCGAACGGAAATTGCGGATCGGCGTCCGGGCTTTCAGCGGGTCTGGTCCGATATGGACCACTGTCGCATCGTCCCGCACCACATGCGCCTGCTGCGACCAGGGCGCGAGACTGTCGAGAACAATGACGAGATCGGCCTGTTCCAGAAGTTGTGCCGGACTGGCGCCGGCATGCATGGCATGATCGGTCGGCAGCGCCAGTTGCAGAGCCCAATATTGGCATACCGGGATCGCCCAGCGCTCCACCAGGGCCGAGAGCGCAGCGAAGGCCTCGGCGCTGCCGGCACCGTGCTGGGCAAAGATCACCGGAAATTTCGCTGCGGCAATACGCCGGGCGAGATCGGCAATCAGGGCCCGATCCGCCGCAATCTGCGCCGGCCGCATGCTCAGCGGCCTTGCCACATCTGGACCCGCATAGCCTTCGCACAGCACTTCGCGGGGCAGAGATACATAGACCGGACCCTTCGGCGTCGAATTGGCAATCGCATAGGCGCGGTCGGCCAACTCCCCGACCTGTTCAGGAAAGCGCAGCTCATAATCCCATTTGCTGGCCTCACGCACCAAGGCGGTCTGGTCGCGCATTTCCTGGCCCCAGCCAATCGGCACGGACCGCGCGCCGAAGCGCCCCTGTTCGGTGGTCGGCGTGCGGCCCGAAAACAGCAAGACCGGGATATTCTCCACAGCCGCGTTGATGGCGCCGATAGCGCAATTGGCCAGCCCCACATTGGTATGCGCCATCACCACCTGCGACTTGCCGGTGGCCAGGTAATAGCCATGCGCCATGCCCATGGCCGCCCCTTCATGCGGCATGACCAGAGCCTGCGGCAGCGGCACGCTCTTGGCGGCAGCCTCCGCCAGCCCCTCGATGATGGGCGGGAAATCAGTGCCGGAATTGGCGAAGATATAGTCGACACCGATGGCCCTGAGCCGCGCCAGCAACGCGCCGCCCGCCGTCAGGGATGGAACGTCTCGTTTCATTTATCTATTATAGTTCTCGTTGTTTTGATAAAAGCGTGCGAACTATGGTCTTGCCTGTCAAGCAGGATGCCGTCGGGGCAAAAAACGACCGCGAATCCGGGGCAAAATGGCCGATGGCGGCGCCGGTTCGGTCGGTATCGATCAACTGACTGGGCCAGTCGCGTGATTCAGGACCGCGCGGTCTTATCTATTTTTGAGAAGTGAGGTGGCATGGCGCAGCAGCTCAATAATTCGGTGGCCAGGGCCTTTGCCATTCTGCGCCTTCTTGGACGTGGGCGGCCGCGCATCACTGTGGCCGAGGTGTCGGCAGAACTGGAGATCAATGCCATCACCGCCCATCGCTTCCTCAAGACGCTGGAGGCAGAAGGGGCGCTGGTGCAAGTGTCCAAGGGCAGCTACCGGCTGGGCTACGCGCTGGTTGACCTGGGCGACCGGGCCCATGACGAAGACCGGCTGGGCCAGTTGCTGCAGCCCGCGCTCGACACCGTCACCGCAGAGATGCGCGAGGCGAGCATGGCCACCATCTATCAGGCGGGCATGGTCGTGTGCATCGCTCGTGCCACGCCGCCCCGCTCCCTCTCGGTCGATATCCGTGTCGGGGACCGGCTTGAGGCCTATTGCACCGCCCATGGCAAGCTCTGGCTGGCCCATCTTGGTCCACGCGAGCGGGCCCGCTATTTCGAAACGGTCCGGCTTGACGCCCTGACAGACCACACCATCACCCGCCGCCGCGATCTCGAATCTGAACTCGATGTCGTCCGCCAGCGCGGATATGCCTATAATCTGGGAGAACGCGAGGACGGAATCACCGCCCTGGCCGTGCCGGTCCGGACCCGCGGCGGCAGGATGGTCGCCGGCCTCTCCATGTTCGGGCCGACCTCCCGTATTGATCGCGCTGAACTTGACCAGGGGCTCGATCGCCTGCGCAGGGCCGCCGACGCGGCGGCGCTGCTATTGCATGGCCGGGCAGTGGGGTGAAGGCGGCTTGCTACCCCTTGCGACAATATTAGTTATGTGTCATAACAATATTCGTGAGGAGGATACTCATGGACCTTAGGACAACCCCGATCCGCCCCGTGCGGCTGGGCAATATGGCTGCGCGGGCCGAGCGTCGCGCCGATGGCACAAGCATTATCGGCTCGGTCGAAGAGCTGGGCCCCTATCCGCGCGCTATTGTGGATGCGCTCGAAGACTGGGGCGCCCGCACGCCAGACGCCATTCTGATTGCTGATCGGGAGGGCGAGGGCTGGCGCAAGCTGAGCTTTGCCCAGGTGCTGGAGCGCATTCCACCACTGGCCCAGGCGCTGCTCGATGCGGGTCTGTCGCCCGAACGTCCATTGATGATCCTTTCGGGCAATGAAATAGAGCATTTCCTGCTCGGCATGGCGGCCATCTGGGTGGGTATTCCTTACGCGCCCATCTCGCCGGCCTATTCCCTGATCTCAACCGATTTCGGCAAGCTGCGTCACATCGCCGGGCTCCTCACCCCCGGCATGATCTACGCCAGCGACGGCGCAAAATTTGCGCCTGCCATTGAGGCGGTCTTTGGCGCCGATGTGCCACTCATCGTGCGCGCCAACCCGATCGACGGGCGTGCCGTCAGCGTCTTCGATGACCTGCTGGCAACGCCGGTGACACCGGCCGTCGCGGCGGCGCATGCCGCCATCACGCCCGATACGGTGGCCAAGGTGCTGTTCACCTCCGGCTCTACCGGCCTGCCCAAGGGCGTCATCACCACCAATCGCATGATGGCCTGCAACCAGCAGATGATCCGGCAGGCGTTGGCTTTCGTCCAGGACGAGCCGCCGGTGCTGCTTGACTGGATGCCCTGGAACCACGTCGCCGGCGGCAGCCACAATACTGGCATCGCCATCTATAATGGCGGCACCTTCTATATCGATGATGGCCAGCCCACCCCGGCTCGCTTCGGTCGCACGCTGGAAAACCTCAAGACGGTCCAGCCAACATTCTTCACCAATGTGCCCAAGGCCTACGAGTTCCTGGTCGCGGCCTTTGACGAGCATCCCGAAGCGCGACGCAATCTTTTCGCCAGGCTCAAGCTGCTGCAATATGCCGGCGCCGGCCTCAGCCAGCATGTCTTTGACGGGCTGGATCGCGCCGCCCGCGCTGAAACCGGCGAGCGGGTGATGATCATCACCGGCTATGGCTCGACCGAAACGGCGCCCTTTGCCTTCACCACCACCTGGGCCGTGGAAGAGGCCGGGCATATCGGCCTGCCTGCCGCCGGCATGACCATCAAGCTGGTGCCCAATGGCGACAAGACCGAACTGCGTTTGAAGGGCCCCAATGTTACGCCCGGCTATTGGCGGGACGATGAAAAGACCCAGGAAGCCTTTGACGAAGAGGGTTTCTACAAGATCGGCGACGCCGTGCGTTTCGCCGATGCCGAAGACCTCACCAAGGGCTTTGTGTTCGACGGTCGGGTCACCGAGGATTTCAAGCTTTCGACCGGCACCTGGGTCAATTTCGCGGCCGTGCGCGGTGCGGTCATTGCCGCCTGTGCGCCGCTGATCCGCGATGTGGTGGTCACCGGGCTCGACCGCAATTTCATCGGCGCCATGATCTTCCCCGATCTGGCCGCCTGCGCGCGCCATGCCGGCCTGCCCGCCGAAACCGAAGCGCGGGCCATTCTTGCCCATCCTGCGGTGCGGGAGAAATTCGCCGAAAGCCTGGCCATCCTGGCGCAGCAATCCACCGGCAGCTCCAACCATGTCGCGCGGGCCCTGCTGATGGCCGACGCCCCCGACATCGACAAAGGCGAGGTGACCGACAAGGGCTCGATCAATCAGCGCGCCGTGCGCACCCATCGTGCCGCGCTGGTCGAGAGCCTTTATGCCGATACACCCGGCCCCGACATCTTCGTTCTTGCCCGGAAAGGCGCCTGAGATATGAGCAAAGGCCTTCGCCTCACCTTCGACGACGCCTACCTGCTCGGTGGCGCCCGCACACCCTTTGTCGATTATCGCGGCGCCCTCAGCGCGATTTCCCCAATTGATCTGGGCATCAAGGCGGCGCGCGCTGCCATCGAGAAGACCGGCGTCAAACCGGCCGATATCGGCCACACCATTGCCGGCTCCATGGCCCAGGCCTCCTTTGATGCCTATGTCACCCCGCGTCATATCGGGCTTTATGCCGGCGCGCCCACCGAAGCCCCAGCCCATCTCGTGCAGCGCATCTGCGGCACCGGTATCGAGGTGATTGCCCAGGCGGCGGATTCGGTCTCGCTGGGGCGCGTCGACCTGGCGCTGGCGGCGGGTTGTGAATCCATGAGCCGCAATCCCATCGCCGCCTATACCCATCGCAATGGGTTCACCATGGGCAAGGTGGAGTTCAAGGACTTCCTCTGGGAAGCACTCTACGACCCGGCCGGTTGCGTCAATATGGGCGACACCGCCGAGAACCTGGCCAAACAATACAATATCCCGCGCGAGCGGGTCGACCGCTTCGCCGAGCGTAGCTTCAACCGCGCCATCGCTGCCCGCGACGGCGGCATTCTGGCCGAGGAAATCGTGCCGGTGGTGAGCGAAAGCTTCGAGATCGAGACACTCGACACGCGCGGCATCAAGCTGCCGCGGGGGATCGAAAGCGTCGATGCCGATAGCCACATCCGTCCCTCGCCCTATGATGTGCTGGCCAAGCTGCGGCCCGCCTTTGGCGGCGTGCAGACCGGCGGCAATTCTTCGGCCATCGTCGATGGGGCAGGGGCCGTGCTGATCGCCTCGGGCGCCTATGTTAAGGCCAACGGCCACAAGCCTTTGGCCCGCATCCTTGCCAGCGCCGCTGTCGGCGTGCCGCCGCAAATTATGGGCATCGGCCCGGCCCCGGCCATTCGCGCCGTGCTCGAAGTTGCCGGCATGACGCTCGACCAGATCGGCCGCATAGAAATCAACGAAGCCTTCGGCGCCCAGATCCTGGCCTGTGTCGATGAACTCGGGCTTGATGAGGACAAGCTCAACGTCAATGGCGGCGCCATTGCCATCGGCCATCCGCTTGGCGTCACCGGCATCCGCCTCGGCCTGACCCTGGCGCTGGAGCTCAAGCGCTGCGGCACCCGCTATGGCATCGCTTCGGCCTGTATCGGCGGTGGGCAGGGCATTGCCCTCCTCATCGAAAACCCGGAGGCCGTGTGATGGATATTGCGGGCAAGGTCGCCTTCGTCACCGGCGGCGCCTCCGGCCTTGGCGCCGCGACAGCGCGGGCCCTGGCCGCCTCGGGCGCCACTGTTGGCATTTTCGATCGTGATGCGGACAAGGGTCAGGCCATCGCTGATGAATTGGGCGGGCAGTTCTTTGCGGTGGACGTATCGGAGGCTGCCAGCGCCGAGACCGCCGTTGCGGCTGCGATCGCCGCGCTCGGTACGCCCTCTGTTCTGGTGAATTGCGCCGGTATCGGCACCGCGGCACGCATTGTCGGTCGCGACGGGCCCATGCCGCTCGATGCCTTTTCCCGCGTCATCAATGTCAATCTGGTCGGCAGCTTCAACATGATGCGGCTTTGCGCCCATGCCATGTCGCTGGCCGAGCCGGACGAGAATGGTCAGCGCGGCGTGGTCATCTCCACCGCCTCGGTCGCCGCCTATGAGGGGCAGATCGGCCAGGCCGCCTATGCCGCCTCCAAGGGCGGCATTGTCTCGCTCACCCTGCCGGCGGCGCGCGAGTTTGCCCGCTTCGGCATTCGCGTGCTGGCCATCGCGCCGGGCCTGTTCCTGACGCCGCTGCTTGAAGGCCTGCCGCAAGAAACGCAGGACGGGCTGGCCGCCGCCATCCCCAATCCGCCGCGCCTGGGCAAACCCGGCGAGTTTGCCGATCTGGTGATGGCCATGGTGGGCAATGATTATCTCAATGGCGAAGTGGTGCGGCTCGACGGCGCCCTGCGCATGCAGGCCAAATAGGAGCCGCCATGTTTTCCAACACCACCAGGGTCGAAATCCAGTTCGGCGATTGTGATCCGGCCGGCATTGTCTATTACCCCAATTACTTCCGCTTTTTTGACAATGCCACCGCGGCCATGCTCTCGGCGGCCTTTGCCATGCACAAGCGCAACTGGCTCGATCATTTCGGCATTGCCGGCATCCCCATGGTCGATACCGGCGCGCGCTTCATCCGCCCTTCGAGTTTTGGCGATGTGGTGGAAATCAGAAGCGAAATCACCGATATGGGCCGATCCAGCTTTGGGGTGAAGCACAGCCTGTTCAAGGATGGCGAATTGGCCATCGAAGCCCATGAAAAGCGCGTCTGGGTGGTGCGCGGCGAGCATGGTGCCATCCGTTCCGCGCCGCTGCCCGATGAGGTGCGCAATCTGCTGGGCCAGACCAAGTGAGTACCGTGAAGGACATGTCGATGACCAAGGACCAGGTGCTGATCCAAGAGCAGCGGGGCAATATCAGCCACCTCATGCTTAACCGGCCCGAGAAGCGCAACGCGCTCAACGACGATCTCGTCGCTGCGCTTGATGACTTCTTTGCCAATGTGCCCGAACAGACCCGGGCCATCGTCATTTCCGGCACCGGCGGACATTTCTCGTCCGGGCTCGACCTTTCCCAGCATGTCGCCAGACAGCCGCTCGATGTCATGGCCCATTCGCGCAACTGGCATCGCGTCATGGCCCGCATCGCCCAGTCCCCGGTGCCGGTCGTTGCAGCCATGAGTGGCGCTGTCATGGGGGGCGGTCTCGAGTTTGCAGCCGCCTGCCATGTGCGTGTGGCCGAGGAGACCGTGCGGTTCCAGATGCCCGAAGGCCTGCGCGGCATCTTCGTGGGCGGTGGCGGTTCGGTGCGCATCTCCCGGCTGATCGGACCCGATCGCCTGACCGAAATGATGCTCACCGGCCGCACCTATTCCGGTGTCGACGGAGAGCGGCTGGGCCTGGCTCATCATCTGGTGCCCGAAGGCCAGGCGCTGGAAAAAGCCTTTGAACTGGCCGGGCGGATTGCCAGGAATTCCCCGACCATCAATGGTTTCATCATCCAGGCCATCGCCCAGATCGGCTCGATGCCGCCCGAAGCGGGTCTATATGCCGAAAGCCTGACAGCGGCCCTCAGCCAGACCGGGCCGGATGCCGAGGAAGGTCTGAAGGCGTTTCTGGAAAAGCGTCCACCCAATTTCGGCTGAACGCGATGGGCGCCTTTGTGTACAACAGGAGCCGGGAAGGTGTCAGATCAGCCGATCCAGCAGCGCCAGCAATTGCGCCCGCGCCGCCTGCCCGCCGAGCTGGGCCACGGTCTCCTCTTCGAGCTGGGCGTGCCGTGCCTGCGCCTGGGTCAGGAAAGCCTTTCCTTCTGCTGTCAGATGCAGCGCATTGGCGCGCTTGTCCTCCAGAGATGGAATGCGCTCGACCAGGCCGCGCTCTTCAAGCCCATGCACAAGCGTAACGAAGTTCGCGCGCTTGATGCCCAGAACCTCGGCGATTTCCGTTTGCTTGCGGCCCGGATTATCGTCGATCAGCACCAGCACCGAATATTCCGCTGGCCGCAATTTCAGTTCCTCGAAGACGGCAAGAAACTTCTGGAACACACTGAGCTGGGCACGGCGCAGCCGGTAACCGACAATTGAGGTTGTCGCATCCGTTCGCAACGCGGTGTCGCCCTCGGTGGGCGCAGGTGGATTGGTCTTGTTTCGACGCATGGTTGTGCGACCGTAGCGAGGCGGATCAGGAAGGCAAGCAGACATGCGAGCATAGCGCGTGAATGCATGGGAAAACTCCGCTGCACGAAACGGGTCGCGCGGTCAGTTCCATGCCATTCGGTTATCGAACACACGGATTGTTTCGGTGTTTGATCGCCATAATCGCAAAAATGTATAATCTGGCTGTTATGAGATGGCGGGCATTTGTCATTTTACTTGACCGCGCCCGACGCCCTAAAACCAGTATGATGCAAGGGGGGAGACCTGCGTGTTTAGAGACGAGTCCCTGTTGGGGCGAACCATAGTGGGAATGGCAAGGTTGATGGCGATCGCCGGCGGCCTGGTCTTGCTGGCCATGGTCGGCATGATTGTCGTCAGTATCATCGGCCGCGCCCTTCTGTTTGTCGGTCTCAAGCCAATCACCGGCGACTATGAGCTGGTCTCCATCGGGATGGGTTTTGCCATCTTTGCATTCATGCCCTGGGCCCATCTCACGCGCAGCCACGCATTGGTCGCCCTGGTCACCGACAGTTTCGGCCTGCGCGTCAATAGCTGGATCCTGGTGATCACCGACATCATGATGCTGGTCGCATCCTGGTTTATTGCCTGGCGCCTCTACTATGGCATGATGGACAAGTTCGCCTATCGCGAGACCACGCTATTGCTGCGTTTCCCGCTGAGCTGGGCCTATGCGCTGGCCTTTGTCGGCGCCGTGGTCATGGCGGTGGTGGCTGTCTATGTGCTGGGCCGCTCGCTCAGCTATGCCATTAAGGGTGAAGCCGAGCCCAAGCAGGTGGGAGCCGAAGTATGACCCCCTTGATGCTCGGCTTTCTCGGCCTGCCGCTCGTTCTGGTCCTGATCTTTCTGCGCGTGCCCATTGGCCTGGCCATGCTCGGCGTTGGAGTTTTCGGAAGCTGGTTGATCACCGGCAGCTTCAACCCTGTCTCGGCCCAGTTCAAGAACCTGACCTATTCCACCTACGCCTCCTATTCGCTCTCCGTCGTGCCGCTGTTCCTGCTCATGGGGCAGTTCGCGACGCTGGGTGGCCTGTCCTCCGGCCTGTTCAATGCGGCTGCGGCCTGGCTTGGCCATAAGAAGGGCGGCGTGGCCATGGCGGCCATTGGGGCCAGCGCCGGATTTGGCGCCATTTGTGGTTCCTCCCTGGCAACGGCTGCGACCATGGGCCAGGTGGCCCTCCCCGAACTCAAGAAATACGGCTATTCGGGCGCACTTTCGACCGGCACGGTCGCTGCAGGCGGCACGCTGGGCATTCTCATCCCGCCCTCAATCATCCTGGTGCTGTTTGCGGTCCTGACCGAACAGAACATCGCCAAGCTGTTCATGGGCGCCTTCGTACCCGGCATCCTGGCGGCGATCGGCTACATCATCGTCATCATGCTCTATGTCCGCATGGTGCCCGGATCCGGCGGTGTGCGTGAACGCATGCCCTATAGCCAGCGGTTCCGCGAACTGGCCAAGACCTGGCCAGTGCTGGTGGTGTTCCTGCTGGTGATCGGTGGTATCTATGCCGGTATCTTCACGCCGACCGAGGCCGCTGCCGTTGGCGCGGCCGGCACCTTCCTGATCGCCCTGGCGGCCCGCAGCCTGGATCGCAAATCGATCATGCAGGCGTGCCTGGCAACGGCCAGCGCCACCGCCATGATTTTTCTCATCGTGCTCGGTGCTGCTGCCCTCAACAGTTTCCTGGCGCTGTCCCAGGTGCCCCAGGTCCTGGCAGCCTGGGTGGGTGAGCAGGGCTTCAATCCTTGGATCGTGATGATCCTGGTGCTGATCTTTTACCTGGTCATGGGGTGCGTGATGGACTCACTCTCCATGATCCTGCTGACCGTGCCGATCATTTTCCCGATGATGTCCGTGCTCGATTTCGGCCTGACGCCCGATGAGTTCGGCATCTGGTTCGGCATCATCGTGCTGATCGTGGTGGAAGTCGGCCTGATTACCCCGCCGGTGGGCATGAACTTGTTCATCATCAATTCCATGGCGCCCGAAACGCGCCTGTCCGATACCTATCGCGGCGTGTTGCCCTTTGTGGCCAGCGACATGGTCCGCACCGCAATCCTGGTAGCTTTCCCGCCCATTACGTTGTGGCTGGTCTGGATGCTCTACTAGGTAAGAACCTGTTTCGGCCTGGTTCCGCAGGAACCGGGCTGGGACACTGAACCGGCCAAACATGGCCATGACGAGGGAGGGATACCCAATGAAGACCAAGAGCCTGGTAATGGGGGCGCTGGCTGCGCTCGCCATGTCCACCACCGCCTTTGCCCAGGAAGTCACCCTGCGCATTCACCAGATGCTGCCTGCCCAGGCAACCATTCCGGCCCAGGCCATCGAGCCCTGGGCCGCCAAGGTTTCCGATGAATCGGACGGCCGCATCAAGTTCGAGCTCTACCCGGCCATGCAGCTTGGTGGCGCTCCTCCGGAGCTGTTTGACCAGGCCAAGGACGGCGTTGTCGACATCATCTGGACCGTGCTCGGCTATACGCCGGGCCGCTTCCCGAAATCGGAAGTGTTCGAACTGCCTTTCATGATCCCCAATGGTGAGATCGGCTCGGCGGCCTTCTACAATTACGTGCAGGAAAATTCGGCTGACGAGTTCGCCGGCGTGCATGTCATCGCCCTGCACACCCACGGTCCGGGTCTGTTCCACTCCAAGGAGCCGGTCACGAGCCTGGAAGATCTCAATGGCATGAAGGTGCGTGGCGGTTCGCGCATCATTTCCGACATGCTGGCTGAACTCGGCGCCGAGCCGATCGGCATGCCGGTGCCGCAGGTGACCGAGGCCCTGTCTAAAGGCGTAATCGATGCCACCACCATCCCCTGGGAAGTGACGCCGTCCCTGCGCGTGGCCGAGCTGGTGCAGAACCACACTGGCTTCACCAGCCAGAATGGTCTTTACACCCAGACCTTCGGCTTCGTGATGAATATGGACAGCTACAACAACCTGCCCGACGACCTGAAGGCCGTGATCGACGCCAATTCGGGCCTCGAGACCTCGCGCATGTTCGGCCGCGTCATGGACAATGGCGACGCCACGGGCCTCTCGATTGCCGTAAATGCCGGCAACAACGTCGTGCAGCTCGATGAAGCCGAAACCGCCCGCTGGATTGAAGCGGCCGAACCGGTTGTCGATCGCTGGCTTGCCGACATGGACGGCCAGGGCATTGATGGACAGGCTCTGCTCGATGCGGCCCGCGCCGCCGTCGCCGCCGAGATGTAATCGGCCGGTTCAGGCAAGAAAAATGGCCCGGTCGGGGAATCGACCGGGCCATTTCTTTGTCCACTTTGTCTCGTTCAGCAGACCGGCACGAGCCCGCTAGGCCGGCAATCCGACATAATTCTCCGCCAGCACCTGCTGGGCCGCATGCGAACCGCTGAGATAGTCGAACTCGGCCCGCTGGATGCGGCGTCCGAAACGGCCGGTTTCGGGGAAAGTATGCAACAGGCTCGTCATCCACCAGCTAAAGCGTTCAGCCTTCCAGATGCGCGCCAACGCCCGCTGCGAATAATTTTCGATCCCGGCCGCGGACTTCTCGGCATAAAGCTCGATCATTGCATCGGCCAGCATGGCCACATCGCTCATTGCCAGATTGAGCCCCTTGGCCCCGGTCGGCGGCACGATATGGGCCGCATCTCCCGCCAGGAACAGCTTGCCAAAGCGCAGCGGCTCGGCCACGAAACTCCGCAGCGGGGCAATGGATTTCTCGATTGACGGTCCTGTCTGCAGGGCCTCGGCCGTTTCCGGATTGAGGCGACGGCGCAACTCTTCCCAGAACCGGTCATCACTCCAGTTCTCGACCTTCTCGTCAGTCGGCACTTGCACATAATAGCGGCTGCGGACATTCGATCGCTGCGAGCAGAGTGCAAATCCGCGTTCGTGATGCGCATAGATCAGCTCATGCGCAACAGGCGGCTTGTCGACCAGAATGCCCAGCCAGCCAAAGGGATAGGTGCGCTCGAAAGTGGTCAGCGCCTCTTGCGACACGCTGGCCCGACAGACACCGTGATAGCCATCGCATCCGGCAATGTAGTCGCAATCGAGCCGATGGGTGACCTCGTCCTGCTCCCAACTGACCGATGGACTGCCGTCGAAATCATGGATCGCGACATTGCCCGCCTCATAGATGGTGTTGCCTTGCCTGGCCTCCATCAGGTCGCGGGTGACCTCGGTCTGCCCATAGACAGTGACGTGCTTGCCGACCAGTCCCGTGAAATCGATCCGCAGCCGGTCGCCGTCAAACGACAGGTCGGTGCCGTGATGGATCAGGCCCTCCGCCTTGAGCCGTTCGGCCACCTGGGTCCGCTCCATCAGATCGACCGAGCCCTGCTCCAATACGCCGGCGCGTATGCGCCCGAGTACATAGTCGGCGCTCTTGCGCTCAATGATGACATTGTCGATGCCGGCAAGGTCCAGCAGGCGGCCCAGCATGAGGCCGGCCGGGCCCGCGCCGATAATGGCGACTTGAGTGCGCATTCGCTCCTCCACTTTTTGCCGCCATGATGCGCGTGCGGCAGGGCGTCGTGAATGGACAGAGGACGCAAACTCTTGCACTATCCGAACATGATCTCGATCCCGACCTATGCGCTTTATGGTGAAACCGAGGGGGAGGCCCGCCAGGATTGGTTGCACTGGGAAACCATCCAGGCCCGTAGCCGCCTGCACGATTATCGCATCGCGCCACACCGGCACGACCAGTTCTTCCAGGTGCTCCATCTTACCGCCGGGCGAGCCGAAATGACGCTGGATGGCGACGATCATCTGTTATTGCCCGAGAGCATTGCGGTGGTGACCGCCGGAACCGTCCACGGCTATGCCTTCAGCGCAGATGTGCGTGGGATGGTGGTTACACTGATGGAGCGCGACATAGTCGGGCTCGGCTTGCCGCGGCCGCAGGCCATGGTGATCCATCGCAATTGCCAGGAAATCGCCATGGCGCTGGGCCGGTTGACCGCCGAAGCGGACCGGCCCGGGGCCGGCCATGACGTGGCGATGCGTGCTCACCTCATGCTCTTGCTGGTCGCCTTGCGGCGCGCCGATGTCGGCTCCGAGCCGTCCCAGGATACTGGCCGGGCCGCGCATCTGGTGGCGCGGTTTCGCGATCTCGTCGAACAGCAATACCGCATGTCGCGCCGCGTGGCCGATTATGCGGATGCGGTGGGCATCAGCCACACCCATCTCAATCGCCTCTGTCGGCAGCGGCTGGGCAGCTCCGCCCTTGATGTCATCGAACAGCGCATCGCGCTCGAAGCGCGGCGGCAATTGCTGTTTTCAACCCTGACCATCAAGCAGATCGGGGCCGAACTGGGCTATGACGATCCGGCCTATTTTTCCCGCTTCATCACCCGCATGTTCGGCATGCCACCAGCGGCCCTGCGCGAACAGATGCGGCGGCGTTAGGCGCGCGCAGGCAGCCTATTAGTGCTCGTCTTTCCGCAAGCGCTCGGCAACGTCCCGCACGGACTGCATCAGGCTGGTCGTGGACAATGCGGTCGGGGTGTCGGTGCGGGTGGTAAAGCCCACCGGCCCCAGCGTCTCGCTGGTATCCACCGGCAGCAGCGCCAGTCGGCCTTCGGCAACATCGTCGGCCACCACCCCTTCGGAAATGATCCAGATCGCTTCGGTCTGGCGCACATACGAGCGGCCAAAGGCGTTGGACACGGTCTCGATCTCATCGCGCAATTGCGTCACCCCGTGGGCCAGCAGGATGCGCTCCACCACCGGGCGGATCACCGAGTCCGGGGTCGGCATCAGGGTCTGGTAATTCTCGATCAGCCTGAGATTGAACTCGGGTTCGTCCAGCACAGGGTGGCCGGGCCGCACGGCCAGCACCACGCGTTCGGAATAAAGATGTTCGAACGACAGCCCGACCATGGCATTGGGTTCGGCCATGCGGCCGATCACCAGGTCGACATCGCCGGTGCGCAATAGCGAGAGGAGATAGCCATTTGGCCCGGTGATGATGCGCGTGGTCACCCCCCCATTGTCCTCGGTAAAGGCGCGCACGGCATCGGGCAGCATGCGCGCCGACACTGTGGGCAGGGCGCCCACCCGCACGATGGCCGTGTCACGTGTCCCCCGCGCCGCATCGATCCCCTGGCGCAGCGCGGCGATGCTGGTCGAGGCATAGCGAAAGAACACTTCGCCAAAGGCTGTCAGGGATAGTCGCCGCCGGCTGCGATCGAACAATTGCCCGCCCAGCAGGGCTTCGAGTTCCTGAATCGTCTTGGTGGCGGCAGGCTGGCTGATATTGAGCGCCTCGGCCGCCCCGGCCATGGAGCGTAACCGCGCCACCTCAAGGAAGCAGGCGATGTGCCGAAGGCGAATACGAGGATCGATAATGCGCGGTGACATTGCGTTTCCGGTTATGCCATATATCAATTTGATAGCAAAAATTGCGCAACACGCGCAAATTCAATAATCCCTGAGTTATCGTATAGGTCGGACATATCATTTTACACTGGCGCTGGCTGTCCCTTAAATCAAGGTCAAGAGGAAGCCATGCCATTTGTCCGTATCAGCGGCACTTTGCTGCATTACCGCCTGACGGGACCCGAGGGTGCCCCGCCGCTGGTCTTTGTCAATTCGCTGGGCACCGATGCGCGCATCTGGGATGCGGTGATCGCCGCGTTATCCGATCGCTATCGCTGTCTGTCCTACGACAAGCGCGGCCATGGCCTGAGCGATGCGCCAGACGGTGACTATGCCCTGGACAATCACCTCGATGATCTGGAGGGCCTGCTCGACCAGCTACGCCTCAACAAAGGCACGGTGATCGGCGTGTCCGTTGGCGGCCTGATTGCGCAGGGGCTGGCGCTGCGCGCGCCGCACCGCGTCGCGGCGCTCGTCCTGTGCTGCACAGCCCCGCGCATGGGCGATGTGGCCATGTGGGCAGCCCGTATCGAGACGGCCCGTACCAAGGGCCTCGAAACCATGGCCGATCCGGTCATGGAGCGCTGGTTCAGCCCCGATTTCCGCCAGCATCGCCCCGATGAGCTGGCCGGCTGGCGCAATCTCTTCCTGCGCACCAATCCCCTTGGCTATGCCAATACCTGCGCCACTCTGCGCGACACCGATCTGTCCGCGGACATTGCGCAAATCGAGGCGCCAACGCTGATCGTAGCGGGAGGTGCCGATCTGGCGGCCCCGGTCGACCTGGTACGCAACTGCACGGCCATACCCGGTTCGCGTTTCGAAGTGCTCGACGGCGTCGGCCATATTCCATCCATCGAGCGGCCGGCCCGCCTGGCTGGTCTGATCCAGGACTTTCTCAAGGAGGCCGACCATGGCTGATACGTCATTGTTCGATCGCGGCATGGCGACCCGCCGCGCAGTTCTGGGCGACGGCCATGTCGACAAGGCCGCCGCGCGCACGACCGAACTCGATGACGCCTTCCAGACCTTCATCACCGAAGGGGCCTGGGGCTCGGTCTGGTCGCGCCCTGGTCTGTCCAAGCGTGAGCGCTCCATCGTGACCCTGGCCCTTCTGGCCGGGTTGGGCCATGAAGAGGAATTCGCCATGCATGTGCGTGCCACGGTCAATACCGGCGCGACCGAGGATGATATCAAGGAATTGCTGTTGCACGTCGCTGTCTATGCGGGCGTGCCGGCGGCCAATAGCGCCTACAAGATCGCCAAGCACGAACTGGCAAAACGTGAGGAGACGGCCCTATGAGCGGCATCATTCTACCCGGGGCCGACGGCCAGTTGTTCCAGCGCGATCGCGATTGGCATCCCAAGGCCGATACACCGGGCTACAAGTCGACCACCTTCCGTGCCCCCAAACACAGCCTGCTCTCGCTTGGCCCCACCCAATCGGAAATGACCGGCCCCACCTTTGGTCACGAAAAGCTCGGCGAGCTCGACAATGACCTGATTCGCAATTTCAGCCAGGATGGCACCGACGCCATCGGCCAGCGCATGATCGTCTATGGCCAGGTGCTCGACGAGAATGCGCGGCCCGTGCCCAATACGCTGGTCGAATATTGGCAGGCCAATGCCGGTGGCCGCTACCGCCACAAGAAGGAAGGCTATGTTGCCGCGCTCGACCCCAATTTCGGCGGCTTTGGCCGCTCGATCACCGACGAGAACGGCTTTTATCACTTCCGCACCATCAAGCCCGGCGCCTATCCCTGGCCCAATACCGGCAATGACTGGCGTCCCGCCCATATTCACTTCTCGGTCTTCGGCCATGCCTTTGCGCAGCGCCTGATCACCCAGATGTATTTCGAGGGCGACCCGATGATCTGGCAGTGCCCCATCGTCGCCACCATCAACGACAAGGCCGCCATCGATCAATTGACGGCGCGGCTTGACCGCCTCAACACCACGCCCATGGATGCCTTGTGCTATCGTTTCGATATCGTGCTGCGCGGTCGCCGCTCGACCATGTTTGAAAACAAGAGAGAGGGGAACTGACATGCTGCACCCCACCCCGATCCTGAAAGAAACCCCGTCCCAGACCGCCGGTCCCTATGTCCATATCGGCATGACGCCGAATTTCTGCGACATCACCGGTGTCATTCCCCAGGATCTCGGCAAGACCATGATCAATGGCGATGTCGAAGGCGAACGCATCAATGTGGCCGTCCGCGTCTTCGATGGCGTCGGTGTGCCGCTTTTCGATGGCGTGGTCGAGATCTGGCAGGCCGATGCCAGCGGCAATTTCGTTGGGCCCACCGCCTCCAATTCCAATTCTGTCCCCGCCTTCACCGGCTGGGGCCGCCAGCCGCTGAGTGAAGCGGGTGCTGCCACGTTCGAAACCATCAAGCCTGGCCGCGTGCCTGGTCCCGATGGCAAGCTGATGGCGCCCCATGTCGCGCTCTGGATCGTGGCCCGCGGCATTAATATCGGTCTCCAGACCCGGCTCTATTTCGAGGACGAGGCAGAGGCCAATGCGACCGATTTTGTACTCAACAAGATTATGGATAAGCGCCGCCGCGAAACCCTGATCGCCAAACGCGACGGCGCCACCTACACTCTCGACATCCACTTGCAGGGCGACAGGGAAACAGTGTTCTTCGATATGTGAGGGGTGTTGGCGCTCCATGACAACGGAAATACGATGACCCTCCTTTCCGCTCTCACCGGCGACCCTGAAGTCGAAGCTCTGCTCTCCGACGCTGCCCAGCTCGACGCCATGCTGGCCTTCGAGCGCGCTCTTGCCGAGGCAAGCGCTGAGACCGGCTGGATCAGCGAAACAGCCGCGACCGCGATTGGCCAGGCGATTGACGGGTTCGAGCCGGATTGGTCCGCGCTTGCAGAGGGCATGGCGCAGGACGGTGTCGTCGTTCCCGCGCTGGTGAAGCAATTAAGAGCGCAATTGCCCGAGCCCCATCGCGCCGCGCTGCACAAGGGCGCCACCAGCCAGGATGTCACTGACACGGCCCTGATGCTGCAACTGGCTCGGGTGTTCGATGTGTTTGAATCGCGCCTGACCGCATTGCTCGACCATTTCGATGCGCTGGCCAAAGAGCATGGGCAGCGCGAATTGATGGCGCATACCCGCATGCAGGTGGCCTTGCCCACCACCTGGGGCGCCAAGCTGGCCAGTTGGTCCGAGCCGCTCAGGCGCCAATTGCAGGCCATCGCCAGCCTGCGGCGCAGCCTGCTGGTCATTCAGCTCGGCGGCCCGGTGGGCGACAGGGCCAGCTTCGGCGAGCATGGCAACGCCATCGCCGCCAAAATGGCGCAACGCCTCGACCTGGGCCTTGCCACACCCTGGCAGGCAACGCGCGACCCGATCATCGCATTGGGCAGCCTGCTCACACAGATCACCGGCGTCCTTGGCAAGCTGGGCGTCGATGTGACGTTGCTGGCACAGAACGAAATTGCTGCGGTGCGTATTGAGGGCGGCGGTGGCTCCTCGGCCATGGCGCACAAGTCCAACCCGGTCAATGCGGAGGTGCTGGTCGCTTTGGCGCGCTTCAATGCCGGTCTGTCCGGCACGCTGGCGCAGGCCCAGCTGCATGAGAACGAACGCTCCGGTGCCGCCTGGACGCTGGAATGGCTGACCCTGCCGTCCATGTTGGTCAACACCGGCGCCAGCCTGAGGCTCGCCGGAAAATTGCAACAGCAGCTACACCTCGCCTGATCGTTCAGGTTATTGAAACGACCTGTTTTGGACGAGTTCGGATCACAATGGTGGTCGACCAATAACTCAGGAGATATGGAATGCATCGCGCATTTCATTTCTGTTGCGCCGCCATTGCTGTCAAAACAGGTCGCGCCCGAGACCGGAAAGGAAGATTGCTCATGGACAAGACAGTGCCCGATCTCGCCACGGCCGTGGCGGGCATTGAAGACGGCATGGTGGTTATGGTGGGCGGCTTCGGCGGGTCCGGCGCGCCGATCGAGCTTATCCATGCGCTGATCGACCGCTTCAAGGCCACTGGCAGCCCCAAGAACCTCACCGTGGTCAACAACAATGCCGGCAATGGCCGCATTGGTATTGCCGCCATGATCGATGCGGGCATGGTGGGAAAGATGATCTGCTCCTTCCCGCGTTCCGCCGATCCGCGCGCGTTCACCGAGAAATACCTGGCCGGCGAAATCGGACTCGAACTGGTGCCGCAGGGCACCTTGGCCGAGCGCATCCGCGCTGCCGGGGCCGGCATCCCGGCCTTTTACACGCCGGCCAGCTATGGGACCGATGTGGCCAAGGGCAAGCCGGTGGCCGAGTTCGACGGCAAGCATTATGTGCAGGAGCGCTGGCTCAAGGCCGACGTCGCCATTCTCAAGGCCGAACTGGCTGATACGCTGGGCAACCTGACGTACCGCAAGGCGGCCCGCAATTTCTCGCCGCTGATGGCCGCCGCTGCCGCCAAGACCATCGTGCAGGCCACCAAGATCGTCCAGCCGGGTGATATCGATCCCGAGCACGTCGTGACCCCCGGCATTTTCGTCGACGCCATAGTTGAGGTCAGCGACCCCAAACAGGAAGAAGCGCTGATGCGCGCGGGAGTGGCCTACGCATGACCAGCAAGCTTTCCAACGCCCAGATCGCCTGGCGCGCCGCGCAGGACATCGAGGACGGCGCCTATGTCAATCTTGGCATCGGCTTTCCCGAAATGGTCGCCAAATTCCAGCCGCCGGGCAAGCAGGCCATCTTCCACACCGAAAATGGCGTCCTCAATTTTGGTGAAGCACCTGCCGCCGGCGAGGAGGACTGGGACCTCATCAATGCCGGCAAGAAGGCCATCACCCTGCGCCCCGGCGCGGCCTTCTTCCATCACGCCGACAGCTTCGGCATGGTGCGCGGCGGGCATTTGGATGTTGCTATCCTGGGCACCTATGAAGTGGCCGAAAACGGCGACCTCGCCAATTGGTCGACCGGCCCCAGGGGTGTTCCGGCGGTGGGTGGCGCCATGGACCTGGTGCATGGCGCCAAGCGCGTCGCGGTCATCACCGACCACGTCACCAAGGATGGACGGCCCAAGCTGGTCAAGCGCTGCGCCCTGCCGCTGACAGGGGTGGGGTGCGTTACCCGCGTCTATACCAGCCTGGCGGTCCTGGACATCGAAGATGAACGTTTCGTGCTGCGCGAAAAGCTGCCCACGATGAGCGTTGCAGAATTGCAGGCCGTGACCGGCGCCGAACTGGTGCTGCCCGACCAGATCGGCGACCTCGTCGCCCCGGAGCTGTGAGATGACCGACGCCTTTATCTGCGCCTATAGGCGCACCCCCATCGGCCGCTTTGGCGGTTCACTCTCCGCCGTCCGTCCTGATGATCTTGGCGCTATTCCCCTCAAGGCGCTGATGGCCGAGCATGCCGCGGTGGACTGGGAAGCCGTCGACGACGTCATCTTCGGCAATGCCAATGGCGCTGGCGAAGAAAATCGCAATGTCGCCCGCATGAGCGCCCTGCTGGCCGGCCTGCCGGTCGGCGTCACCGGCACCACCATGAACCGCCTCTGCGGCTCCGGCATGGATGCCGTCATCACCGCCGCCCGCGCCATTAAATCGGGTGAAGCGGATCTTATCATCGCCGGCGGCACCGAAAGCATGAGCCGGGCCCCCTTCGTCATGCCCAAGGCCACCTCTGCCTTTTCGCGCAATGCCGAAATCTACGACACCACCATTGGCTGGCGTTTCGTCAACCCGCTGATGGACAAGTTGCATGGCACAGATTCCATGCCCGAGACCGGCGAGAACGTCGCGCAGGAATTTGGCGTCAGCCGCGAGGCCCAGGACGGATTCGCGGTCCGCAGCCAGGACAAGGCGGTAGCCGCACAGCAGAACGGACGGCTGGCAAAAGAAATCGTCCCGGTCACTATCCCGCAGCGCAAGGGCGACCCGGTCGTGGTCGATACCGACGAGCACCCACGCGCCGGCACAACAATCGAAACGCTTGCCAAGCTCAAGGCGCTGTTCCCCAATGGCACCGTCACCGCAGGCAATGCTTCGGGCGTCAATGACGGCGCGGCTGCGCTGATCATTGCTTCGGAAGCGGCCGCGAAGAAACATGGCCTCACCCCCATTGCGCGCATTCTGGGCGGCGCCACCGCCGGTGTGCCGCCGCGCATCATGGGCATGGGCCCGGCACCCGCCAGCAAGAAACTCTTCGCGCGCCTTGCTCTCACCCAGGCCGATTTCGATGTCATCGAACTCAACGAGGCCTTTGCCAGCCAGGGCGTCGCCGTCTTGCGCGATCTCGGCATTGCCGAAGACGATGCGCGCGTGAACCCTAATGGCGGGGCTATTGCCCTCGGGCATCCGCTTGGCATGAGCGGTGCCCGCATCACCGGCACGGCAGCGCTGGAACTCAGCCTTTCCGGCAAGCGGCGGGCCCTGGCGACCATGTGCATCGGCGTTGGTCAGGGCATCGCCATCGGTCTCGAACGGGTCTAGCAGGTGCACGCCGGGCGGGCCCCGGCTATTCTTGAACGCCCGCGCTTGATCGTGCGGGCGCAACCGGACTAAATGCCGGGCAAAAAGGCCCCGGCATATGATGACCTGTTTTGATATTGGCGGCACCACCATCAAGGCGGCCACCGCAACCGGCCCCGACGCCCTGGTGGCGCTGGGTCGCGTGCCGACCCCGCGCGATGACTTCGATGCCTTTGCCGCCGCGATTGCCGGCCTCGTCGAACAGGGCGGTGCCCCCACTGGCAGCCCGATTTCCATTTCTGTCACCGGCGTTGTCGATCCGGAATCCGGCCTGACCACGGTGGCCAATATTCCCTGCATCGATGGTCGCAATCTGGCCGGCGATCTGGGCGCGCGGCTCGGCTGCCAGGTGCTGGTCGCCAATGATGCCGATTGCTTTGCCCTGGCCGAGGCTTTTGCCGGCGCCGGGCGCGGTCACCGCGTCGTCTTCGGCGCCATTCTGGGCACCGGGGTGGGCGGCGGCATTGTTGCCGATGGCCGCCTGTTCCGGGGCGGCGGCGGCCTGTCCGGCGAGTGGGGACATGGCACGGCGGTGGCCACACGGGTCAGTGTCGCGCCCTTCGACATGCCGCATCTGCCCTGCGGTTGCGGCCTTCAGGGCTGCGTCGATACGGTCGGTGGTGCCCGCGGCATAGAGAAGCTGCACAAGCACCTGCACGGGGCCGATCTGCCAAGCACGGACATTGTGACACAATGGGAAAGTGGTGATGTGCAGGCCGGCCAAACACTCGATCTCTATGTCGCGCTGGTCTCCCTTCCCCTGGCGTTGACCGTCAATATCGTTGGGCCCGACATCATCCCGGTCGGCGGCGGGCTGGGCAATGCACATGGCCTGGTTGCCCGGTTGGATGCAGCCGTGCGCGGGCGTATCCTGCGCAGCATCGATCGCCCGCTGGTCGTCCCCGCGCAATTGACCGTCGATGCCGGATTGATCGGCGCGGCGAGCCTGGCATTTTCGGAGGGAGTGGCATGACCCTGCTCGAAGTCTGCGTGGACACTGCCGAAGGCCTGGCCGCCGCCATTGTCGGCGGCGCCGACCGGGTAGAACTCTGTTCGGTGCTCGAACTCGGGGGGCTGACACCCTATGCGGGGCTGATGGCGCTGGCGGGCAGGGCACCCGTGCCGGTGCGTGCCATGATCCGCCCCCGTGCGGGCGATTTCGTTTTCACGGCCGGCGACCTCGAAATCATGCTGGGCGATATCGAGGCGGCCCGCCAGGCCGGGCTCTCCGGCGTGGTGCTGGGCGCCAGCCTGCCCGATGGACGGCTCGACATAGAAAAACTGGAGCGCCTGGTCGATGAAGCCGGCGAAATGCAGAAGACCCTGCACCGCGCCATAGACCTGGTGCCGGACATGGCCGAAGCGGTCGAGCAGGCCATTGCCCTGGGGTTCGATACCATTTTGACCTCAGGCCGCGCATCCAGTGCCCTGGAGGGCATTGCCGATCTCGAGCGGGCCCATAATGTCGCCGACGGGCGCATCGCCATCATGGCCGGGGCAGGCGTCAATGCGGCCACCGCGCCGCATATTCTTGGCCGCGTCCCTTTGGCGGCCGTGCATGGCTCCTGCTCCGAGCCGGTGCCGCCCGATAGCGATGTCGCGCAGCGACTTGGCTTTGTCAGCCCGACCCGCCGCGCCACCAGCCCCGACAAGGTTGCTGCCCTCAAGGCCGCCTTAGCGGTCCACTAGAAATTCGGAAGTCACCTCAAGCGCCCGGTCATCGCGGGCCGCAATGCCCTCTGGCGGCTGATGCGCTGCAATCACCGTGTCGCGCTGGCGCACCAGCGCCGCAATCTCGTCCTCATAGGCCACCAGCACCGCCGTCAGCCAGCGATTGACGAGGTAGGATGGCCGCGGCATCTGCATGTCGAAGCGCGCGAGCAGGGGAATAGTCACTTCCGCATCCGCCCAGTCATCGCCAACCACCCATTGATTGACGGTGAAAAGCCGCAACAGCCGCCCATGGGCATCAACGCCCACCGCGCAGAGGTGATGGATCGGGCCTTCCGGTCCATCGGGGCGTAGGAAGCAGTGGAAATGTCCATGCTCCTCCGATCCCTCTTCGGCCGGATGGCAATGATAGAACCATTGCGCATTGCTGGCGGGGTCGAACACGTCGCCGGGCGGATAATGCTCCCAGGCGGCAATGTCGGTGATGCCCGCAAAAGTTTCGCTCAGCACGTTAAGACCGCCCTTGGCGAGGATAGCCTCGCAAAAGGCGATTTCCGCGTGGGCCTGGTCCTGGGCGTCGCTCATCAGCCAGAGACCACCAGATCCGGCGCTTCGTCTGCCCCGTCCGGAAGCGGCTTTGGAGCCGGGGGCGGCGGCGCCAATTGCGGCGCAGCTTCGGCCGGCGGAGTGGCCGGTGGCGGGGGTGGAGGCGCCTTCTGTGCCGCGGCGGGCGGTTGAGCCGGGGGAGGCGGTGGCGCGGCCTTGGCCGGGGCGCCGGCAGCACAAGGGGCAACAGCTGGCGGCGGCGGTGGCGCGGCCTTGGCGGGCGCGCCAGCGGCGCAGGGTGCCCCGGCTGCACACGGGGCGGCGCCCGCAGAGCAGGGCGAAGCGCCCGCGCTCACGCTGGTGTCCGCCGTCGGACGCGGCGGCACCGGATTTTTCACATGGTCATAGGCGATGGCAGCGGTCGACACGGCCAGCGCGGCACCAAACAGAAGTGTGTTGCGTGAACTCATTTGCGGCTCAATCCATCAAGGCCAAACAGTGGGCGCGCCCAGACCCCGGCATAGGAGCCGGCAAAGGCTGCCGCGAACCACAGCCAGCCATGCAGGCTCCCCGTGGCGATGCCCGAAAACAGCGCGCCGATATTGCAGCCGAAGGAGAGGCGGGCGCCATAGCCCATCAACAGGCCGCCGATAATGGCGGCCAATAGCGACCCCAGTGGCAGCTTGGCCTTTGGCGCGAACTTGCCTGCGACCGAAGCAGCAATCGCGGCACCCAGTACCAGGCCAAAATCCATCACTGACACTGTATCAGCCAGCACCGAGGATTGCAGCGCCTGGGCCTGCGCCGGCCAGGTCCAGAACTCCCAGCTTGCCACATCAATGCCCACGCCTTGCGCGATTTTCGCGCCCCACAGGCCAAAGCCATAGGTGATCGACCAGGGATGTCCGGCGGTCAGCAGGGTGGCGATATTGAGCAGCGCCAGGGCGAGCCCGGCGCCGACCAGCGGCCAGGGGCCAAGCCACAACCAGCTCCAGCCCGGACGGGCCGGCACAGGTTCGGCTTCAAGATTGCCATGCGCGCGGCGTTCGATCAGCGCGGTGACAAGGGCCACCAGCGCCAGGGCGGCAATGGTCACGGCCAGGGCGCCGGCAATGCCGATTTCCGCCCCCAGGCTGAACGTGCCCATCGAGGGCTGCTCCAGCCAGAAGGGCAGGTGCGCCGTGCCGATCAGCGCCCCGATGATGAAGAATGCCAGCGTCACCAGCATGCGGGCCGAGCCGCCCCCGACGGTGAACAGCGTGCCCGAGCCGCAGCCGCCGCCCAACTGCATGCCCAGGCCGAATATGGCCGCCCCCAGCAGCACCGAGACGCCCACCGGGGCAGCAGCCCCGACAATGGCCTGTCCACCGATTGATCCGGCCGCAACCAGCGGGATCATGGCAATCGCGGCCACCCCGATCATCAGCATCTGCGCCCGCATCGAGCGGCCGCGCTTTTCCACCACCATGCGGCGCCAGCCGCCGGTAAAGCCGAAGCTGCCATGGAACAGGGCAGCGCCCAGCGCGCCGCCGATTAGGAATAACGCGCCCTGTCGCAGATCGATCAGGCTGGTGATGAGCAAAAAGCCCAGGACCAGCGCGGTCGCGGCAACAATGAGGGGCCAGCGGTCAGACGTGACCGGAGGCAGAAATTTGGGGGGGGATGCGGAAATGTCGCTCATGGTGCTTTGCAAAAACTCGTGCGCTCAAGACGTTTTGGATGCTGCGCCGGTTGGGCGCAACATCCAATAATTCGCCGGTCCGTCGGGCCTGCCGGTTTACTGGATCGGACGGGCCGGATCGGCAGCCCATTCGGCCATCGAGCCGTCATACATGGCCGTATTGGTGTTGCCGCCCACTTCGTGCAGCGCAAACCACACCACCGAGGCCCAGTGCCCGGTATTGCAGAACACGATGTTCTCTTCGTCAGCCGCCAGCCCGAGGCCCTCGGCCAGCGCGGCAATGGTCTCAGGCTGCGCGAAGCTGGCATATTCCGAGCTGTAGAGCTTGGAGTTTTCCAGGTTCAGCGAGCCTGGAATGGTGCCTTCGATGCGCACCACCGGGCTCTTGGCTTCGCCCACGAACTGGGCATGCGGCCGCCCGTCGATCAGCTTGGTGCCGGCAGCAAGGGCCGCTTCCACATCGGCTGTGGTGGCGCGCAATTCGTCACGCACTTCAAAGGGGAAGGTGGTTGGCTCCGGCACGGCGGCCTCGGCCACACGCTCGCCGCCCTGGGCGTCATACTGGCGCCAGCCGCCATCGAGGATCGAAACCTCGTCATGGCCGAGATATTTGAAGGTCCAGTAGACGCGGGTGGCGCCCCCGAATTCGGAACTGTCGGTCCCCCAGGGCACGATCACCACATGGTCGTCGCCATCGATGCCCAGGCTGCCGATGAGCTCGGCGACCTGCTCGGCGGGCGGGATCTGGCCCGGCACGCCCTCGATTTCGGTGCGCCAGCCGGCGGTGTTGTACGGGGCAACAACGGCATTAGCGATGTAGGGCAACTCGCCCAGATCCGTGTTTTCGATGTCGGCGCGAATGTCGAGAATGACGAGGTTTTCGTCACCGGCATGGGCTTTCAGCCATTCCGCGCTCACCAGCGGGGTGACATCTTGCGCCTGGACGGCAATCGGGGTCACGGCCAGCACGGCGGCGGTGGCAAAGGTGGAAAGGCGCATGGGGAAACTCCAAAGTCTGTTTTGCCCCAAACCTACACAAGAGCGTCCCGAAAATCGAAGACTGGGGAACCAATTTCCGTTCCGAATGCAGAATATTTCGCCCAAGGCGTGCCCCGGCAAAGCAAGCCTTACTCCCAGGTTTCGAGCATGGCGTTGGCGACAAAATCGAGGTGCTCCGCCATGGCTTTGCGGGCGCCTTCGGCATTGCCGCTGACCACGCCGGCCACAATGGCCTCGTGATCGGCCAGGATATGGTCGCGGATTGCCCGGATATCGGCCAGATGCTGGTGGAAGCGCTTGTCGACCGCGCCATGGCGGGCGTTCCAGAGTGCTTCGATGGTTTCGCGCAGCACGGCATTGTTGCATGCATCGGCCAGCGTCATATGCAGCATCTGGTCGCTTTCGGGGCGCCATTGGTCTTGCGCGGCCTCGGCACGCATGATCTTGAGCGTTTCGCGCAGCCGCGCAGTGCCTTCGGGCGAAATAGTCTGGCTGGCCAATGCAGCGGCCTCAGGCTCGAGCAGGCGCCGCACGGCCATCACTTCAAGCGGCGAGGCGTTCAGCTCCGGCAGACCGAGGCTGGAATCGTCGCGCTGGCGCACAAAGGCGCCAACCCCCACCCGCACTTCCACTAGCCCTGCCACTTCAAGGGCGATCAATGCCTCGCGTACCGTGGGCCGCGAAACGCCCAGGCTCAGCGCCAGCTCTCGCTCGGAGGGCAATTGCCGGCCGGGCTTAGCTGCCCCGGCCTTGATCTGGTCGCGGATCTGGTCGGCGATCTGGATATAAAGTTTGCGGTTGGAAACGGCTTGCAGCTTCATGGCTCTCCCCTCGCCAACACATAGACAGATAGGACCACTCTGTCCACTGGTCTGGCCACTTGACAGCTCGACCGACTTGCCATTAGCTCATGTCCGGCATCGGGAGCCTGGCAGCAGACCGGGCGGCCTGGGGAGGCTGGCCAATGGAGGGTTCGACATCCGGTGCTGCGATACGCCGTGCCGCTGGCCGACATGCGCAGTCTCGGCATCCGTCCCACCACTCTGCGCTCGGTCCTTGCGCATCCTGGCAAGGGGTCAAGCTTGGGTTTCTGACCACCACGAACTAAGGGGCAAAAATTGGCCGACCTCACCGGAAAAACCGTTCTGATCACCGCCGCGGCTCAAGGCATCGGCAGGGCCTCGGCCGAAGCGTTTGCGCGGGCCGGGGCAAAGGTGGTCGCTACCGATATCAATGCCACCCTCCTCGCCGAGCTCGAGGCGATCCCCAATGTGACCACGCGAGTGCTCGATGTGCTCTCCGGCGAAGCGGTCAACCAGGCCATCGCCGAGATCGGCCATATCGACGTGCTCTTTAACTGCGCCGGCGTCGTCCACAACGGTACCGTCCTTGAGATGAGCGACGCCGATCTCGACTTTGCACTCGATCTCAACGTCAAGGCGCAGATCAGGACAATCAAGGCCGTGCTGCCGCAAATGCTGGAACGCCGGGACGGCGCCATCATCAACATGGCGACGGTGGCCTCCTCGATCAAAGGCGTTCCAAATCGCGCGGCCTATACCATTTCCAAGGCGGCCGTGGTGGGTCTCACCAAGTCCATTGCCGCCGACTACACCACTCAGGGTATCCGCGTGAACGCCATCTGCCCCGGCACGGTGGACAGCCCCAGCCTGCACCAGCGCTGGGAGGCCACCGGCGATTTCGAGGGCGCCAAAAGAGCCTTTATTGCCCGCCAGCCCATTGGCCGCATAGCCCGGCCCGACGAGGTGGCAGACCTCGCCGTCTATCTCGCCGGCGCCACCTATACCACCGGACAGGTCCACATCATCGACGGCGGCTGGACGGCCTGATTGCCATGATCAAGATCACCTCCCTCACCACGCACGATTTGCGTTTCCCCACCTCGGCATCGCTCGACGGTTCGGACGCGATGAACCCCGATCCGGACTACTCCGCCGCCTATGTCGTGCTCGGCACCGATGGCGATTTGGAAGGCCATGGCCTCACCTTCACCATCGGCCGGGGCAATGAGGTGGTGGTGGCGGCCATCAAGGCCCTCCATGATCGTGTTGTCGGCCTCGATCTCGACTGGATCGAAGAGGACCCCGGCCGCTTCTGGCGGCATGTCACCGGCGACAGCCAATTGCGCTGGATCGGGCCGGACAAGGGCGCCATGCATCTGGCGACAGGCGCCGTGGTCAACGCGGTCTGGGACCTGCTCGCCAAGCGGGCCAATAAGCCCGTATGGCTCTATGTGAGCGAAATGAGCCCCGAACAGCTCGTCTCCATCATCGACTTCCGCTATCTGACCGATGCCATCACGCCAGACGAGGCGCTGGAGATTTTCCGTGCCGCCGAACCGGGCAAGGCCGAGCGCATCGCCCGGCTACGGGAGGAAGGCTACCCTTGCTACACCACTTCGGCTGGCTGGCTCGGCTATTCCAACGAAAAGCTGACCCGTCTGGCCACCGAGGCAGTCGAGGCTGGCTTCACCCATATCAAGATGAAGGTCGGGCGCGACCGTGACGACGATATGCGCCGCCTCGAAATCGTCCGTTCGATCATGGGGCCGGATCGTTTTCTGATGATCGATGCCAACCAGGTCTGGGAGGTCAGTGAGGCCATCGATTGGGTCAATGCGCTCAAGCGGTTCAACCCCTTCTTCATCGAGGAGCCGACCAGCCCCGACGATGTCGAAGGCCACCGCAAGATCCGCGAAGCCATTGCCCCGGTGAAGGTCGCCACCGGCGAGATGTGCCAGAACCGGATCCTGTTCAAGCAATTCTTCACCCGCGACGCCATCGATATCGTCCAGATCGATGCCTGCCGCATTGGTGGCCTCAATGAAGTGCTCTCCGTGCTGCTGATGGCCGCCAAATACGGCAAGCCGGTCTGGCCCCATGCCGGTGGCGTGGGCCTGTGCGAATATGTCCAGCACCTTTCCATGATCGACTACATCGCCGTTTCGGGCGACAAGCAGGGCAGGGTCATCGAATATGTCGATCACCTGCACGAGCATTTCCTTGATCCCTGCGTGATCCGGGGCGCAGCCTATATGCCGCCCGAGCGTCCCGGCTTTTCCATCGAGATGAAGCCGAGTTCGATTTCGGAGAATGAATTCAGGGGCTGATTAGAGTTCCCCGGTCTCGATCAGGGCAATGCCGGCATCTGTGCAGACCTGCCGGATGGAGTCCACTGGGCAGATGTCCGTAATGAAACTGTGCGCCTGGCTCAGATGCCCGATCCGCACCGGGGCGGTGCGGGTGAATTTGGTCTGGTCGGCCACAACGATCACATGACGGGCATTGGCGATGATCGCCTGGGCCACTTTCACCTCGCGGAAATCGAAATCCAGCAGCGCCCCGTCCGGGTCGATGGCGGAGACGCCGATGACGGCAAAATCCACCTTGAACTGACGGATGAAATCCACTGCCGCCTCGCCCACAATACCGCCATCGCTGGGCCGCACCACCCCGCCGGCAATCACCACTTCCGTGCTGGGCACCACGCGCAAATGATTGGCCACATTGATATTGTTGGTGATCACCATCAGCCCGCGATGCTCGCTCAGCGCCTGGCTGACCGCTTCGGTGGTGGTGCCGATATTGATGAACAGCGAAGCATGGTCGGGGATCAACGCCGCGGCCGCCTTGCCGATGGCGCGCTTCTCCGCCGGCGCAATCTGCCGCCGCGCTTCATACTCGACATTCTCGACCCCCGAGGGGTGCATCGCCCCGCCATGGGTGCGTTTCAGTGCCCCCCGGTCACAGAGGATATTGAGGTCCTTGCGGATCGTCTGCGGCGTCACCTCGAAAGCGGCAACCAGTTCCTCGACACTCACCTCGCCCTGCTGGCGCGCCAGCTCGACGATTTTCGCCTGCCGCATTGATGGGGTCATAGTGGTGCGCTCCCTTTCGTTTTGTAACTAAACGAAAGGGAGGGAAGGGGGAAGGTGCGGTGGCAGAGAAGTCAGCCCCACCATCATTCCCGCCCCATCAAGAGAAGAGAACAAGGGCGCCAGTCACCCCGCCCGCTTCGACCACTTCACCACTGGCACGAACGCAAAATCCGTGTCGAACGGATAGCTCGGGCGTGGCGTGTGCTTCCGCTCGGTGCGCTCGACGAACTGGTCAACCACACCCGGCGACAGCGCCATGATGCCTGGATTGGCAATGGGTCCCAGCTCTGGCGAGAGATAGCCCGATTTCACCGCGATGATATTAGCCGCGTGTGGATCCAGCCCGAGCCGGGTGAAATCCGCAATATTGTGGAACGGCCGGCGGCGCGCGGTCAGCACCAGATCAATGCCGCCAATCCGCACCACCGCTTCGCGCAGATGGGCGTTTTCGGTTTCGGCCAGGAATACCACCTCGGCTTCGGTATCGACCGGCGTGCTCGAGGGATCAAGGCTCGCCCCGATATGGAGCGGCAGCCTGGCGCCCACACCCGCAGCATAGACCGCGTCGGTCGCCGCCTTGTCGGCAATGCCGGCAAAAATCACGCCCTGCGCATCCTTGGCCATCAGCGCCGCCAGCACTTCGGCACGGTCGCCCACGCCGCCGCCTGTGGGATTGTCTCCCGATTCGGCCAGCACCACGGGAAGGCTCTCGCTGCTCACCGCCCGGTCTACGCATTCTTCGATTGAGCCGGTCTCCATGCCGAAGACAAAGCCCTCGCGGATATCCCAATAGTCCTGCGCCAGATGGATCGCTGCCTTTTCGATGGCCGCCCGGTCGGTGCCGGTGACCACGGCGCAGGCAGTGGCGCGTGGCTCGTCGGCCCAGACATAGCCCACCTGGAAGGAGGCATCCCAGATCCCGCTGGGCTCCTCGACCTGATGGATCTGTGTGTAGAATGTGCGCGCCGGCTCGTCCTGGGTCGAGGTGCGTTCGCCCGGCAGCAGCACCGGCACCGGTGCCCAGGCCAACATCGGCTTTACGCCGGTCTTGAGCGCCCGCACCAGCATGGTCACGGCACGGCGCATGGTGTCGGGCACGTCAATATGTGGCGCGGTGCGATAGGTCGAGAACATGTCCAGCCCGTCGATAATGCGCTGGCTGATATTGCCGTGCAGGTCATAGCTGGCCGAAATCAGCACATCGGGGCCTACCACCTCGCGCACTGCGGTGATAAAGTCGCCCTCCGCATCGAACATGCCTTCGACATGCATGGCGCCATGCATGGCCAGATAGACACCGTCGAGCGGCATGGCGGCTTTCAGGCCATCAAGAATCTCACTTTTCCAGCGATCATAGAGCGCCCGCTCCACCGGTCCGCCGGCAATGGCTCGGGCATGCAGGATGGTGATGAACTCGGCCGGGAAATGCGTCAGGAAATCGAAATATTGATCCTTGAGCATGGACGGACCACGCAGCACGCGAAAATCGGCTTCGCGTGCCAGGACGGGGTTATAGGTGCTGCATTCAGTGTGCAGGCCGGCAACGGCGATCTTCACTAGAGAACTCCAGGAACTTGGGCTTCAGGATTATGGGCAGGCTGGGCCCGGCGCGGCGTCAGCCGCCCGGTGAGGAACAGGCTCACCACCAGCATGGGGATGACGCAGGCGACCCCGAACCGGATATCGCTGTGCTCGGCCACAAAGCCGATCAGCGGCGGGCCAATCAGGAAGCCGGTCAGCGCCACAAAGGAGAGCACGGCCACATTGGCCGAGGCGGCCCGGTCGCCAATGCCGGCAGCGGCCGTGACGGCCAGGGGGAAGCCGACTGAAACGCCAATGCCGATAGTGCCAAAGCCGATCAGCGCGAGTTCGACACTCGGCGCCAGGAACAGCAGGGCCGCACCGAGCACCGCCAGCGTGCCACACAAGCGTGCCGTGTTGACGCTACCCAGCCGGCGCTTGAGGAAGTCGCCGCCGAACCGGCCGGCCGCCACCATGAAGGCAAATACCGAATAGCCCAGGCCCACCAGCCCGCCCTCGGCATTGAGCGCATCACGCAGGAATATGGCCGACCAGTCGGCCATCGCGCCTTCTGTCATGGTGATGCCGAAGACGAACAGGCATACCCCGACCAGTGCGGGACTGGGCAGCGACCATGCTGAACGTTTCGGCGCACCCGTCTCGTTTTCGGTCCTGTCCTCCAAAGCGGGCAGGGCCCACCCGGCCAGCAAGGCGATGGGCAGGATGGCCAGGGCAAGCAGCGGCAACGCGATGCCTGGCGCAACGCCGGCAGCGACAAAACCCGAGCCGATCAGGCTGCCCACCATGATGCCCAGCGACCAACAGCCATGCGAGGTGTTCATGATCAGTTTGCCGGTGGATTTCTCCACCAGGTCGGCTTCAACATTCAGCCCCAGTTCGACAAACGAGATGGACGAACCCGCCAGCATCAGCGCGATGAACAGCAGGATCGGGTCCGGCGCGAGCACCGGCAGGCAGGCGGCAAGCGAATAGAACACAAAGCCGATCAGGATCGCCATGCGGGCGCCGATCCTGCCCACCAGCGGCCCGGCAAAGGGCAGGGTCAAGAGCGTGCCCACCGGCATGCCGAGCAGCGCAATGGCCAGCGCCGCCGAGCCTAGCCCCATGGCTGACTGGATCTCGGGAATGCGCGGCAGCCAGGAGCCAAAGGCAATGGGCTGGAGAAAGAAGACCAGCATGACAAGGCGCTGGGGTGTGAGGAAGGACATGGAGCTGCTCAATTGTGATGGCCACCGGCCTACCCGGCAGCGCGACGCGGCTCCCTCCCCTTGATGGGGAGGGCTGGGGTGGGGGCCGGCGCCAGGCTTAGCCCTGCTTGGGCATCGGATAGGGCAGGTAGCCGACAAATCCGGTCAGCTTCCACTGGCCGTCCACCTTGCGGCAGAAATAGAGGGTCTGCCAGTTCAGCACGTCCTTGCCGCCATCCGCCAAGGCGATCTCGCCCTTGAATTTCTTGTGGGCAATGGCGCGCTCGCCGGTAATCTCGATTTCGGTCAGGCTGGTTGCCCGATGGATCCCGGCTTCCTGGTCTTCGGCATACACCACCTTCTGGCTCTCATGGGCCTGGCGCAGCCACTCATCGCGATATTGCGCGAGGGTGGGATAGCTGATGGTCCAGCCATCGGGATTGTCGTTTTTGTTGCCGTTGATGCCCATGAAATCATCGGCAATGAAGTCGCCCTCCACCATCGACCAGTCGGCATTCACGAAAGCCTTGATGTCGCGTGGCACCAGCATGGTCCAGATCGCCGAACGGTCTGCATCATTGGGGAAGGGATTGGTCGATAGGCTCATTTTCGCATCTCTTGCCTGCGCGGTGACGCGCTGAGGCACGTCCACCAGTTCTGTTTCAAATTTTCACATACGTCATGTGTTTGTCGCCTCGTGAAAGAGGCCACATGGATACCAATTGCGACATGGTGCGCCGAGAAAGCACATTTGTCCACACCCTGCATCCCGCCAAACACCTCGCATATGCCCAGAAAATCAGCAAAACGACGCGCGATTGAGCAAGAATCCGAGGTGGCTTAAATTGGTATTGTATTGGCGTCGAATGTGTGTTGACATTGTGTTGGCAAGGCGCCTAGTCTTGAAAATCGTTTACACAAACGACACCGATCCGCAAGAGGTCGGGAATGGAACAAAACAGGGAACGGCAAGGTATGCGGGTAGGCATTATCGGTCTCGGCTATCGTCTGGGTTATCTGGCGCGGGTGTTTTCCGCAGCGCGGGACGATTTCGAGATTGTCGGCTATGTCGATCCGGCACCGGCCGGTCTGCCTTATACCCAGGAGCATGGCGTCTCCGTTGGTCAGCAATATGACAGCCTCGAGCAGTTGATCGACGAGGCCAATCTCGATCTGCTCATGGTCGGCTCGCCCAATCATATGCATCTTGAGCACATCCGCATCGGCCTTGAGCGCGGCATGAAGCTGTTCGCCGAAAAGCCGGTGGTGACCTCGGTTGAGGATACCATGGCGCTGGCCGAATTGATCGGACAGTACGGCTCGGATAATGTCATGGTGGGCCTGGTGCTGCGCTATGCGCCGCTCTATGTCGACTTGCGCAAGGCGCAGGCCGAGGGCAAGCTGGGCGACGTCACCTCCATCGAGGCCTCTGAAACCATTCCGCCCTATCACGGCGCCTTTTTCATGCGCGACTGGCGGCGTTACCAGCAATATTCGGGCAGCTTCATGCTTGAGAAATGCTGCCACGACCTTGATCTCTATAATGGCGTGATGGGCTGTCGCCCCCGCTATGTGGCCAGCTTCGGTGGCCGCAAGAGCTTCACGCCCGAAAACGCGCCCCAGGGTGCCGGCGTCAACGATCTCAACGTCTACCACCGCAAGCCGTCCGGCTGGCAGGGCTCGGACAAGGTGTTCGACAGTGATGGCGATATCATCGACTTCCAGACCGCCATCGTGCAGTATGAAAATGGCGCGGCTCTGACCTTCCACACCAATATGAACGTGCCCGACGATTTCCGCCGTTTCGCGGTGATCGGTGCCAAGGGCATGGCGGAAGGCGACTTTATTCGCAACTACTTCAAGGTCACCGACAGCCGCACCTCCGAGCGGCTTGAGGACAAGACCTACCAGACCTCCGAGCTGAGCCAGCATTACGGCGCCGACGAGCAGATGGCCGAGGATATTCTTCTGCATATGATCGACGGTGTGCCCCTGCCTGTCTCGGTCACCGACGCGCTTGAAGCAGGCCTTCTGGCGCTGTCCATGGATGAGGCGATGCGCAACAAGTCTGTCGTCGACATGGCCCCGATCTGGCAGCGCTTCGACGCTGCCCTGGGCAAAGGGAACTGAGGAGAAAGCCGATGACCAGCACAAGAAGCGCCACCCTCTTCGCCCTCGCCCTGCTGGCTCCGGCATTGCTCTATATCCTGACCATCGTGGCCTACCCGCTGGTCGATACGATCATTCTCAGCTTCACCAATGCCTCGCTGCGTCCTGGCTATGATTTCATCGGCTGGGCCAATTACGAGCGCATTTTCGGCGCCGGCAATTTCACCGAGGTGATCATCCGCACCTTTGTGTGGACCTTCTTTTCGGTCAGCCTGAAAATGATCATCGGCATGCTGGGCGCCGTGCTGCTCAATGCCGCCATTCCCGGCCAGGCCCTGTTCCGCATCCTCACCATGCCACCCTGGATCGTGCCCATGGCCATCGGCATTTTCATGTGGGGCTGGATGTATAATGGCCAGTTCGGCATGATCTCGGGCCTGCTGCAGAATTTCGGCATCACCGATGGCCCTATTGCCTGGCTGGCCTATGGCGAGACCGCATTCTGGGCCACGATCATCACCGACGTGTGGATCGGCGTGCCCATGGTCACCATCTATTTCCTGGCCGCCATGCAGTCGATCCCGCGCGATCTGCATGAAGCCGCCTGGACCGATGGCGCGGGCCGCTTTTACCGCTTCCGCCGCATTACCGTGCCGCTGATGGTGCCTGCCATCATCACCATGAGCCTGCTTTCGCTCATCGCCACCTTCAATTCCTTCGACATCATCTGGATCCTGACCCAGGGCGGCCCGTCCGGCTCGACCACCACGATGATCATCGACACCTACAAGACCGCCATGGGGTCGCGCCGATATGGCGAGGGCGCGGCGCGTGCCGTGGTCATCTCGCTCTTCGTGACCGCCTTCTGCATTGTTTACTTCCGCGCCGTCCGCAAGCTCCAGCAGGGAGAAGCCAAATGAGCGACGTTGCCCGTTCCACCGAAGTCGCGGCCGCCGATTCCAAGGCCAGTGTCCAACCTCAGGCCAAGGCCCGTCGCGGTCTCTGGTCGGCCAGCCGCCCGATGATCGATCGCTACAGCCTGCTCGAGGTGATCGGGCTCTATGCCGGCATCGCGCTGTTCCTGTTCTTCGTGCTTGCCCCGTTCATCGAAGGGTTCCTGGTGTCATTGAAGCCATTGGCCCAGCTCTTCTCGACGCCCTACAGCTTCATCCCCGAAAACGGCTCCTTTGCGGCCTATTTCTCCATGTGGGAATCCGTGCCTGCCCTGGGTATGCACATCTTCAATTCCTTCTTCATCTCCACCGTGGTCACGGCCATCGTGGTCGCCATCGTGGTGCCCGCCGCCTACGCCTTTGCCCGCTTCAACTTCACCGGTGCCGGCCTGCTCCTGGCCGGGTTCCTGGCAGTCAACATGTTCTCGGGCGCGGTGCTGCTGATCCCGCTGTTCCGCCTGATGCGCACGCTGGGCCTGCTCAACACCTATTGGGCCATGATCGTGCCGGGCGCGGCCTTCCTCATTCCGTCCTCCGTCTGGCTGCTGCGCACCTATATGATGCGCATCCCGCGCGAGTTGGACGAAGCCGCCTGGGTCGATGGCGCCAGCCGCCTCTACACCCTGCGCCGGGTCATCCTGCCGCTGGCCATGCCGGGCGTCGTCGTGGTCGCCATCATGACCTTCATCGGTGCCTACGCCCAGCAGTTCATCTTCGCGCTGACCTTCAACTCCAAGACAGAATTCATGCCGCTGCCGGTCGGGCTCTTCGCCTTCTTCGGCAAGCAGGAAGTGATCTGGAACGAGTTGATGGCGGCGTCCTTCGTCGGAATCCTGCCGGTCATGATCGTCATCGTGTTCCTGCAGCGCTATCTCGTCGCCGGTCTTACCGCCGGTGCCGTGAAGCAATAACTGGCGCGGCGCCAATCCGGACCTGGTCCGGGCCGGTGCCGCACCAATCAAGGTTTGGAGATCGTTCAACAGCCAATGCTGAACGGCTCCGAGAGGGCCGAGGGGCCCGCAATCAAGGGAGACTACCAAGTGAAAAAGACAATCGGTTTGGTAACCGTGTCCATGCTGGCTCTGGCCGGTGCCGCCCCGGCGGCCTATGCCCAGGATCAGGAAATCGCCTTCATCAACTGCGGTGACGAGCTGACCGCTGGCTATGCCGACTACTTCGCCGAGTGGGAAGCCGAGAACCCCGGTTTCAAGGTTGTCCCCGAGATCGTGGGCTGGGGCCAGTGCCAGGACAAGGTGACCACGCTGGCCGCTGCCGGCACCCCGGTCGCGCTGGCCTATGTCGGCTCGCGTACCCTCAAGCAGTTCGCCATCAACGACCTGATCGTTCCCGTGCCGATGACGGACGAGGAAAAGGCATCCTATTACAACTACGTGCCCGATACCGTCACCTTCGACGGAACCCAGTGGGGCGTTCCGGTTGCCTTCTCGACCAAGGCCCTGTTCTGGAACAAGGATCTGTTCGAAGAAGCCGGTCTCGATCCTGAAGTGCCGCCCGCGACCTGGGAAGAAAAGATCGCTTTCGCCAAGCAGATCACCGAGAACACCGATGCTGCCGGCTATGGTGCCGTTGCCAAGACTTTTGACAACACCATGCACCAGTTCCTGCATTGGGTTTACACCAATGACGGCCTGATCATCGACGCCGATGGCAACATCGTTGCCGACTCGCCGCAGGTTCTGGCGGCCCTGACCGCCCTGGATGAAATCATCCCCTATTCCGAGGAAGGTCCGACCGCTTACGAGCAGAACGAAGTCCGTGCCATCTGGCTCGATGGTGGCGTTGCCATGATCGAAGCTTCGGTCGGTGCTGCCCTCCGCGCGGAAGAAGCCGGCATGAACTGGGGCGTTGCTCCGCTTCCTCTGGGTCCGGACGCCAAGGGTCCCGGCACGCTGCTGATCACCGACTCGCTGGCCGTCTTCAAGGGCACCGGTGTTGAAGAACAGGCCATCAGCCTGGCCAAGTTCATCACCGCTCCCGAGCGTCAGTGGGCTGCCGAAATGGCCCAGGGCCTGACCCCGCTGCGTCCGCTTGAGCCGCAGACCTCGGAACTGGTTGCCGAAAAGCCCTACTGGAAGCCGTTCCTGGACGGCATCGAGTTCGGTGGTCCCGAGCCGCTGTTCACCGACTATATCGGTCTGCAGAACACCATGATCGAAATGGTCCAGTCGGTTGTGACCGGCGCTGCCGAACCTGCTGACGCCCTGACCAAGGCCGCCGGCGAGCTCGAGCTCTACAAGTAACTTCGAGCCGTCCCTGTGGGCAGATCGATCCGGTGGATCGATCTGAGGCGAGAAGGCCATGAGAGCTATGCTCGAATGGCATCAACCGATCTGGCGCCGCCGCCTCCGGTGGCGGCGCTCCATCCAAGAAATCCCCGTGTCCGGAGACGCGAACCATGTCGCAACTGAGCCTCAAGCGCCTCGAAAAGTCCTTCAACGAAGCCCGTATCATCAAGGGCATCGATCTCGATGTGAGCGAAGGCGAGTTCGTGGTTTTCGTCGGCCCATCGGGCTGCGGCAAGTCCACCTTGCTGCGCATGATCGCCGGGCTTGAAGATGTCAGCGCCGGCGAGATCGAGATCGGCGGCAATATCGTCAACGATCTGCCGCCCGTGCAGCGCGGCATCGCCATGGTGTTCCAGTCCTACGCGCTCTATCCGCATATGAGCGTCTACGAGAACATCGCCTTCCCGCTCCGCGTTGAAAAACTGCCTCAGGCCGAAGTCGACAATCGCGTCCAGGCCGCCGCCAAGGTGCTCCAGCTTGAAAGCCGTTTGCAGCACCGCCCCGGTCAGCTATCCGGGGGCCAGCGCCAGCGCGTCGCCATCGGCCGCGCCATCGTCCGCCAGCCCAAGATTTTCCTCTTCGACGAACCGCTGTCGAACCTGGACGCGGCCTTGCGCTCGGAAATGCGCATCGAGCTGATGGAGCTGCACAAGCGCCTGGGCTCGACCATGATCTATGTGACCCACGACCAGATCGAAGCCATGACCATGGCCGACAAGATCGTGGTGCTCAATGCCGGCGAAATCGCCCAGATCGGCTCGCCGCTCGAGCTCTACCACAAGCCCGACAACCTGTTTGTCGCCGGCTTTATCGGCTCGCCCAAGATGAACTTCATCAATGGCCGCGTGCGTGCCGCCAACGGCACCACCGTCACGGTCGACCTGGGCAAGCTGGGCACGATCGAGCTGCCCCGCTCCAGCACCGAAGTGGCCGGCCAGGATGTGACGATTGGCATTCGCCCCGAGCACCTGACCCTGGGCAGCGGCGAATTCATCATCGAAACCACCCCCAACATCGTCGAGCATCTGGGCATCCACACCATCGGCTACGCCACCCTGCCGGGCGGCGAAAACTTTATTGGCCTGTTCGAGGGCAATCCTGACCTTGAAGATGGAAAGCCCATGAAGGTCGGATTCGACATCGCCCAGACCCATCTGTTCGACGCCAGGGGCCTGGCCGTCTACTAGGGCGGCATCGGCCGGCAAGAGGGGACGCACGATGCTGGACATAGTGGGGCTGCTGCAGACCGAGAAAGACGCTTTCACGCGCTCGGAACGCGCCCTGACCGAGATCGTCCTGGCTGATGTCGATAGCGTGCTCAAGATGAGCATTGTCGATCTGGCGGCCGAGGCCGATGTGTCCCCGCCCACAGTCACACGCTTCTGCCGGCGGCTTGGCTGCGACAGCTATGCCGATTTCAAGGTGCGGCTGGCCCAGTCCCGCTTCGTCGGTCAGCGTTATTTCGCTCCCGCATCGGGTCCCCTGAGCGTTCACGAAATCGCTCAGGGCATTGTCAACGGCATTCAGTCCACCATCTACGACACTTTCGACACGCTCGATTTCGACGCCATCGAGCGGGCCGCCGAGTCCATCGTCAAATCCAACTTCGTCCTCAGCTTCGGCTCGGGCGGTGCCTCCTCGATGATGGCGGTGGAAACCGAGGCGCGTCTGTTTAGGCTCGGGCTCAAGGTCGCCGCTTCCATCGATCATCAGGTGCAGATGATGCGCGCCGCCTCTGCCCCTTCGGGCGCGGTGATAATTGCCTATTCGCTCTCTGGCAATAATGTGCCGCTGGTCAAGGCGCTCTCGGTCGCCGGCGAATATGGCCTGACCCGTGTTGTGGTGTCGCGGCCCGGTTCGGTGATGGCCGAACAGGCCGATATTCTGCTGCCTGTGCACTGGCGCGAAAATCAGGACATCCTGCGACCCACCCCGGGCCGCTATGCCTTCCTCGCCACGGTCGACATTCTCTCCCAGACCATTGCTGCGCGCCTCGGCCCCACCGCCGTCGCCAGCATGCGCCGCATCAAGCACCAGCTCGTCGTCAATCGCGACGGCGACGACGCCCAGCCGCTGGGGGATTGATGCCTCCGCGCGCACCAACGCAAGCCACCCCCACCTAGCCTCCCCCTGTCCAGGGGGAGGGACGGTCTTGATGCTGGCGCTGGCAATCCCGCCCAGCATGCGATCAATCCCTCCCCTCCTTCAGGGAGAGGTTAGGTGGGGGTAACTCGACCACCACGACACAATACTGGACCCCATCATGTCTTTTTCTCTCGTCACCACCTGGTCTCCCGCCACGGCTACCGAACCCCTCGGCTATGGCATCGAGCTGACCAATAATGGCGATACGCCGATTGCCAATTTCAAGCTCGGCTTTTCGGGGCCCGCCCGCATCGACCCGCAGGCCACCCTGGAAAACGGCAAGCTCCTCAAGCGCCTTTCCAACCACACCCTGATCGCCCCGCCCGATGGCTATGTGCTCGAGCCCGGCGCCACCTGGACCTCGACGGCACGAGGCCTGTCCTACGGTCTGCGCCATTGGAGCGATGGGGCCAATTCGGCCTATCTGGTGCTTGAAGGTGGCGAGGTCGTCGCCATCCCCACCGCGCCGACCCAGGGCAAGGGCCACAATTCGCCCCTGCTCAAGGGCGCGGTCAAATTCCCGGTCCCGGCCAAGGCCCCGGCGCCGTTCTCGATCATTCCCTGGCCCAACCATGTTGCCGCCACCGGCAATCGCATCGCGCCGCCGGGCTATGATCTGAAACCCGTTGGCGATCTGGCCGGCCGCGCCGCCGCGGCCTTTGCCGACCTCACCGCCGAATTGTTCCCGGTGGAAGCCATTGTCCGCCCCGCTGCGGAAGCCGGCATGCCGGTCCATATCGTGGAAAAAGCCGGCCTCGGCGGCGAAGCTTATGAAATCGCCTTCGCCGACAATAGCGCGACTGTGTCCGCCACCACCCGCCAGGGTATGTTCTACGGCCTGGTGACCCTGGGTCACATGCTGCGCGGCGCCAGGCAATATCCGGCCACCTTCAGCTTTCCCACGGCGGGGACTATCAGTGACGAGCCGGGCTTTGGCTTCCGCGGCGGCCATCTCGACGTGGCGCGCCAGTTCTATACCGCCGCCGAAGTCAGCCGCCTCATTCGCCTCATGGCCTGGAACAAGATGAACAAGTTCCACTGGCACCTGACTGAGGACGAAGCCTGGCGGCTGGAAATCGACGCCTATCCGCAGCTCACCGAGATTGCCGCCTGGCGCGGTCACGGCAAGGCGCTGCCGCCCTTGCTTGGCTCGGGTCCGCAGCCGACCGGGGGCTACTACTCCAAAAAGACCGTGCGCGAGATTGTCGCCCTGGCCGATGACCTGGCCATGGATGTCATCCCCGAGATCGACATGCCGGGCCATTTCTACGCCGCCCTGCAGGCGCTGCCCGAACTGCGCGACCCCAATGAAAAGGGCGAATACCAGTCGGTACAGGGTTTCCCCAATAACAGCCTCAATCCCGCGCACGAGCCGGTCAACCGCTTCGTTGAAACCATCGTCGATGAAGTGCTTGAGCTGTTCCCCGCCGGCGTCTTCCATCTTGGCGCCGACGAAGTGCCGCTGGCCGCCTGGTCCGGCTCGCCGCTGGCCCTCGACATGATCGAGCAGATGGCGGGTCCCGCCATGCGCAAGAAACACGAAGCCCAGTTCAACCAGCTCGGCAATGCCCATGGCGCCGATGAGATCGAGGGTTCGCCCACCGCGATCATCCAGGCCGAGTTCATCAAGCGCGTGCACAAATATATCGCCGGGAAGGGCGCCATCACCGGCGGCTGGGAGGAGGCGGCCCATGGCGATGCGGTGGCCAAGGACAAGTCCTATGTCATCGGCTGGCGCAATGTGGAGATCAATGCTGAACTTGCCGAACGCGGCTACGACATCGTCGTTTCGCCCGGCCAGCGCTATTATCTCGACATGGCCAATGGCGTGAGCTGGGCCGAGCCAGGCGCCGGCTGGGCCGGCTGGTCCGGCCCGCAGGAAACCTACGAGTTCGAAGCCCGTGAAGGTTTCTCCGAGGAGGGCCTGAAGCACCTCATCGGTGTGCAGAGCTGCATCTGGTCCGAAAGCATGACCGACCGCGCCATCTTCGATCGCCTGGTCTTCCCCCGTATCTCGGCAATCGCCGAAGCCGGCTGGACCCTGCCCGAACGCAAGAGCTGGGAGCGCTTCAAGTCCATGGTTGGCCTGATGCCGATCATGTATGGGCACTGGTCTGCCGAGTAGGCGCAACGCACTAATTCCTCCCCCCTTCGCGGGGGAGGGGGAGCCACGCCCACGATGCCCTTCCTCTCCTAGAGGGGGAGGGAGGGCGCTGGGACCCTCAGGACCGTAGCAGAGCTAGGGTGAGGTGATCGGCTGCCCGCCATTCGAGCACAGCTCTCACGGCCTTGCCGTTTCAAATCTCTCCACTGGAGAGATTTTCCCTACGGGACAACGTCAAGCCAAGGATCGTCCACCATCGGCCAGATATCCTTGCGCGCTTTGCGGTAGTCCGTCTCCGCAGGCCGGTTGGGATAGGGCTTGCCAGCCGAGCAATAGACAATCTCTGAGGCGATCCTGGAGAATGAGTCATAGAAGTGGTTGGTCGACTTGATCAGCAGGATTTTGCGCGATTTTGGGTCAATGCCCAGCGCCGAAAACAGGCTCGGATCAAAGCTCTGTGCGCGCGTCGAATTGAGGATCACATCGATCCCGTCAAAATGCACCCAGGCCGCGTCGCCAAAGGGCGCGAAACTGTCGCCGAACTTCATTTCGGCATTGCGCACGAGCTTTCTTACGCTCACCTGCGCATCGATCGGCTGCCCGGTAAAGGGCGCCGACTTGGCCCCGAAGCGCAGCGGAATGATCGCGCCCTCCCCCGCCGCAAAACAGATCTGCACCGCAATCGGGTCCCAGATTGTGCCCACGGCGACATCGGTCACGCCGCGGGCAATCATCTCGGCCAGGATGACGGTCGCATCGCCAGCCGTGCCGCCGCCGGGATTGTCCCACACATCGGCAATCACCACCGGCCCATGCGGTGCGGCCAGCGCGGCGTCCACGGCGGTCTTTTCATCCACCTGGGCGACCATGAAGGTGCCGCGCATGGCATAAAGTTCGCGTCCGAGCGTCTCGGCCAATGCCGCGCCCTTGTCGGGCTGGTGGTCGGTGATGGCCACCAGCTTGGTGCCCATTTCGGGCACGTCGCCCGCCATGAAGCCATGGACGACCGAGAGCGAAAGCAGGCCCGGCTCGGACTTTTCCAGCGCCAGCAAAGAGTCGACAAAGCCTCGCATGGGCTGTTTCGAAGTGGGGAATACGTCAATCATCCGGCAATCGAAAACGCTCATCACCGGCTTGATTTGTTTCTTGAGGGTCCGCACCGCGATGTCCCAGAGATCGCGCGCCCGATCGACGAAGTCGGTATGCGGGAACTCCTTGAAGTAGACAAAGAAGTCAGCCGCTTCCGCCCGCTTGGCGGTCAGATGGCTGTGCGGGTCAAGCTCGGCGCAAACCAGCACATCGGGGCCGACAATGGCGCGGATGCGGGTCAGCAGATCACCCTCGGGGTCGTCATAGCCCTGGGCCACCATGGCGCCATGCAGCCCCAGCACCACGCCATCCACTGGCATGGCGGCGTGCAACTGGCCGATAATCTCGTCGCGCAATTCCTCATAGGTCGCCTGGGCCACCAGGCCGGCCGGGTCCGCCCAGCTTGCCGTGCCCTCAATCAGCGTCCATCCTTCCCGTGCGCAGACTTCGCGGCCCACCGTGATCGGCGCAGTACACAGCGTCGGGGTCGGCGGGTGCTGGCCCGGCTTGGCATGCAGCGACGCCTCGAAGGCGCGCTTGTCGATGGCAATCGGGGAGAACGTATTGGTCTCGGTGGCCAGGGCTGCGGTGAAAAGGCGCAATGGAAGCTCGTGAGATGAAAATGGCGTCGATGCTGATCACGGTATGGAACCCACGCTACACCAAGCTGCGAGACGATTCACGTAAGAAATTTACATTTCTTGTCGTGACTCTCGCATCTTCCTGCTGATTATGGCTATAAAACTGGTATCAAGCGAAACTGAATTTCAAAAAGCACGGAAAGGACATTCCCATGCCGATCAAACGCTATGGTGCAGACAAATCCGGCGCCGGTGGACAGAACCTGCCCTTTGCCCGCGCCGTCGAGGCCGGTGGCTGGCTCTATGTCTCGGGCCAGGTTGCCATGAAGGATGGCGAGATTGTCGGCACAGGCATCATCGAACAGACCCATCTGACCATTAAGAACGTCATCGCCATTCTCGAAGAAGCTGGCTATGGGCTCGAGCATGTTGTGCGCTGTGGCGTCTGGCTCGATGATCCGCGCGATTTCTGGAGCTTCAACGCTGTCTACAAATCCTATTTCGGCGAACATCCCCCCGCCCGCGCCTGCGTGCAGTCCACCATGATGGTCGACTGCAAGGTCGAGATCGACTGCGTGGCCTATAAGGGGCCGTAACGACGGTTAAAGAGCCCACTGGACCATGGCGTCACAAACGCAATCGGTCAGTCCCTCCCCCTATCAGGGGGAGGTTAGGTGGGGGTATCCCCTGCATTGAGGAGCACAGAATGAACGCATCCCCCTTCCGTCTCGACGGCAAGACCGTTCTCATCTCCGGCGCCGGGGGCGGCATTGGCCGCGCCCTGGTCGAAACCTTCCATGCGGCGGGCGCGACCATCGTCGGTGCCGATCGCCAGGCCGATATGCTCGAAGGCTTGCCGCTGGCGCGCAGTGTCCTCTTCGACCAGGCCGACGCCAAATCCACCCGCGCCGCTGTCCAGGCCGATATCGCCGCGCATGGCGTGGTGGACGCCGTCATTGCCAATGCCGGCTTCACTCGCGCCGAACATCTTGGCCATCTCGACGATGATGTCTGGGCCAGCGAAATGGCCATCAATCTCAATGGCGCCTATGCCCTGGTCGATCCGATCACCCATGCCATGGCCGCGCGCGGCGCGGGCAATGTGGTGTTCATCTCCTCGGTCAATGCCCTCCAGCATTTCGGCAACCCTGCCTATTCCGCCGCCAAGGCCGGGCTGATTGCCTATGCCCGGGCCATTGCGGTGGAACGCGGCGGCGAGGGTGTGCGCGCCAATCTCGTCGCGCCGGGCTCGGTCCGTACGCCCGCCTGGGATCACCGGCTGGCGGCCGACCCTGGACTGCTCGACAAGGTGCTGCCGCATTATCCGCTGGGCCGCATGGTCTCGCCGCAGGAGGTTGCCAATGCCGCCCTGTTCCTGGCCTCCGACGCCGCTTCGGGGATCACCGGCGTCACCATCCCCGTTGATGCCGGCCTCACCGCCGGCAATCTGCGCTTCGTCAATGAAGTCCTGAGGGCCCAATGACCCATTTCTCCGAACTCGACACCCCCGCCGTCCTCATCGATCTTGACCGGGCCGAGGCCAATATGAACAAGGCGCAGGCTATGGCCGGCAAGGCCGGCATTGCCTTGCGCCCCCACATCAAAACCCACAAACTGCCCTTCTTCGCCAAAAAACAGGTCGAGCTGGGTGCTGTCGGCATCACCGTGCAGAAACTGGGCGAGGCCGAGGTCATGGCCGATGCCGGGCTGACCGACCTGCTGCTCACCTTCAACATCATCGGTGCCGCCAAGCTCAAACGCCTGCAGGCCCTGCATGACCGCGTCACCATCCGCACCGTCGCCGACAGCCCCGATTGTGTCTCCGGGCTGGCGCAGGTCTTCACCAATGCCGGCCATCGCCTCGGCGTCTTTGTCGAATGCGACACCGGCATGGGACGCTGTGGCGTCCAATCGCCCACTGCCGCACTTGACCTCGCCCGCCAGATCATCGCTGCGCCGGGCCTCGACTTTGCCGGCCTGATGACCTATCCCGCCGCCGGCAAATACCGTGAAGCCGCCCAATGGCTTGCCGACGCCCGCAATGTCTTTTCCACCGCAGGCCTTGACCTTCCCGCCATCACCACCGGCGGCACCCCCGACATCTGGCATATGGATGAGGCCGCGCGCGTCGCCACCGAATACCGGCCCGGCACCTATATCTATATGGACCGCTCCCAAGTCGCCGCCGGCGCCGCCAGCTTTGACGAGTGCGCCTTGACCGTTCTGGCCACGGTGGTGTCCCGCCCCACCGAAAATCGCGCGATCATCGATGCCGGCTCCAAGGCGCTCACCAGCGACCTGTTGGGCCTTGTTGGGCACGGCCATGTCGTCGATTTCCCCGACGCCAAAATCACCGGCCTCAGCGAAGAGCACGGCACGCTCGATGTCTCCGCCTGCTCCAGCAAGCCGAAAATCGGCGATGTCATCCGCATCATCCCCAATCACTGCTGCCCGGTGACCAATCTGTTCGATCAGGTCCACCTGATCCGCAATGGCGAACTGATCCAGACCATGGACGTCGCAGCGCGGGGCAGGGTGGGTTAGGCTCACCTTGCGCGGCGCCCCCGGCCATGAAACTCTTGCGCCCAAAAAGAGGAGAACCCAATTGGCCGACCCGAACCATCGCATTGCTGTTTCCACCTGGTCGCTGCACCGCTTGCTGGGCACCACTTTCCCGCATGATCTGACCACCGATGCTGTCGGCGACATGCAGGAAACCTACGGCGAAGGCGAAGAATCGCTGCTCGGCCTGCCATCGGTCTTGGCCAATCACGGCTATCATCGGCTTGAGATCGTCTCCTTCCACCTGCGCAGCCGCGATCCGGTCTATCTGGGCGAATTGCGCGACCAGCTCAATGTTTCCGGCGTCACCCTGCAGACCCTGCTGATCGATGCCGGTGACATGACCGACCCTGTGCATGGCGCGCGCGATACCCGCTGGATCGCCGGCTGGGTCGATGTCGCCAATATGCTGGGCGCCGAAAACGCCCGCATCATTGCCGGCAAGCAGAAGCCGACCCAAGACGCCATGTCCCGCTCGGTCGCCGGCTTCAAGGAGCTGCTTGCCGCCAATGCCGGTTCGCCTTTGCGGCTGTTTACCGAAAACTGGTTCGACCTGCTGTCCACGCCCCAGGCGGTCCACGAGCTGCTCGATCGCCTGGATGGCCAGGTCGGCCTCCTGGCCGATTTCGGCAATTGGACCGGGCCGGACAAATATGAAGGCCTCAGATCCATCTTCCCGCGTGCCGAGCTCTGCCACGCCAAGGCCGGGTTCCATGACGGCCTCATGGATGAGGCCGATTACGGGCTCTGTGTCCAGGCGGCCGAGGAAGCCGGCTATGCGGGCCCCTACACCCTGATCTTCGATGCCGACCACCCCGCTGAATGGGCTGGTCTGGCCGAGGAGCGCGACTTCATCCTCGCGCGCCTCTAGGGACGTTCGCCTAGCCGTAATAGACCGAAATCAACTGCCCGCCAATTTCGTGCACCTTGATGTCCATTTCGTAGATTTCGGACAGCACTTCGGGCCGGATCATTTCCGGCCCCGGGCCCTGCGCGGCCACCTTCCCGTCCTTCATGGCCACGATATAGTCCGAATACCAGGAGGCGAAATTGATGTCGTGCAGCACCAAGACCACCGTCTTGCCCAGTTCGGACGCGGCCTGGCGCATCAGTTTCATCATGCCCATGGCATGCTTCATGTCGAGATTGTTGAGCGGTTCGTCCAGCAGCACATAGTCGGTGTCCTGCGCCAGCACCATGGCCACGAAGGCCCGCTGTCGCTGCCCGCCCGAGAGCTCGTCGAGAAACCGGTCGCTGAGGGCGCCGAGATTGAGATAGTCGATGGCCTTGTCGATATGGCTCCTGTCCTCGACCGTCAGCCGCCCTTTCGAATGCGGATAACGGCCAAACCCGATCAGGTCACGCACGGTGATGCGGGCCGAAATATGGTTGTCCTGCCGAAGGATCGACAGCCGCCGTGCCAGCACGTCGCTGGGCGTCTTGGTGACATCCATGCCATCGATAGTGACGCTGCCCGCGCTCATGTCGAGCAGGCGGCTGACCATGGAGAGAAGGGTCGATTTGCCCGCCCCATTGGGCCCGATGATCGAGGTGACACCGCGCGCCGGAATGTCCAGCGTGACATTATCGACCACCAGGTTGTCGCCATAGCTGCGTGAAACCGATTGGGTGCGGATCATGTGCGGCTTCCCCTCAAGAGCATGGCGATGAACACGACCCCGCCAACAAATTCGATGATGATGGCCAGAGCCGTGTCATAGCCGAACACCCGCTCCAGCACGACTTGTCCGCCCACCAGCGTGATGATCGAGATCAGGATGGCCGCGGGCAGGATCAGGATGTGTCGATGGCTGCGGATGACCAGATAAGCCAGATTGGCCACCAGCAGGCCAAAAAAGGTCACCGGCCCCACCAGCGCCGTCGAGACTGATACCAGTATGGCCACGATCACCAGCACTTGCGAGACGGTATGGTTGTAATTGACGCCCAGATTGATGGCCGTGTCGCGTCCCAGATTAAGCACGTCCAGCGCCGGCAGCAGCCGCCACACCCAGATGCCCACGCCGGCAATGGCAATCGTGCTGATCCCGAGCAGGGTCTGGTCCGTGGTGTTGAAGCTGGCAAACAGGCTGTCCTGCAGCACCGCGAAATCATTGGGATTGATCAGCCGCTGCATCAGCCCGCCCAGCGAGCGGAACAAGACGCCAAACACAATGCCCACCAGTACCAGCAGATAGAGATCGCGCGAGGCGCGGCCGAACAGCCAGCGGAACAACAGGGTTGAAAGCCCAACCATCACCGCGGTTTCATAGGTGAACTGCAACTGGTCGGGCAGCATGGCATAGCTCAGCCCCCCGAGGAAAAACACCTGCACGGTCCGCACCAGCGCAAACAGCGCGTCGAACCCCATGATCGACGGGGTGAGCATGCGATTGGCGGTGATGGTCTGGAACAGCACCGTGGCAATGGCGATGGCTGTGCCGATCGTGGCCATGGACCAGATCTTGGCGCCACGGAACGGCAGGATGAAGCTCCAGTTCCCCTTTGCGCCGATCACCATGAAGGCGACGATGGAGACGGCGGCGAGGGCTGCAAGTATGATCAGAACCTGACGCGGCGAGATAACGGGCGTGGCCTGGGCGCGGATATCAGCCATTGGCAGGGCGCCTTCTGAGTAGCAGATAGAGGAACAGGGCCGAGCCGATCACCCCGAACACCGTGCCGATCGGGATTTCATAGGGGAAGCGGATAACCCGGCCGATAATGTCACAGGTCAGAACGAACCCTGCGCCCATCAACACGATCCAGGGAATGGCCCGGCGCGCATTGTCGCCCACCGCCATGGACACAAGATTGGGCACGATCAGCCCCAGAAACGGGATCGATCCGACCGAGACAACGACCACGGCGGTCACCATGGAAACGATGGTCAGCCCCAGCGTCAGCACGCGCCGGTAATTGAGCCCCAGATTGGTGGTGAAGTCCTGGCCCAACCCCGCAACGGTAAACCGGTCGGCGGCGATCCAGGCGATGCCCACCAGCCCGGCGCTAATATAGAGCAGTTCGTAACGCCCCCGCAGCACACCGGAAAAATCGCCCATGGTCCAGGTGCCCAGCGTCTGCAGCAGATCGTAGCGATAGGCGAAAAAGGCGGTGATCGAGGAGATGACGCCGCCCAGCATGATGCCCACCAGCGGCACCATCAGGGTCGAGCGCAGGGGAATCCGTTTGAGGATCTGCATGAACAGCGCCGTACCCATCAGCGCGGTCACGGTCGCCGCCAGCATCTTGGCGATCAGCGGACTGCCGGGCCAGAAAATGGTGATGACAAGAATGCCGAAAACGGCGCTCTCCACCGTGCCGGCCGTGCCTGGCTCGACAAAGCGGTTGCGCGCCAGCATCTGCATGAGCAGGCCCGCCACGGCCAGGGCCGAGCCGGACAGCATCAGGGCCAGCGTGCGCGGCACGCGGCTGATCAGCAAGACCTGCATCGGCCGGTCTTCCGGCGAGGACGAAAACAGGCTCATCGGCGTCACATCGCTGACGCCGATGAACAGGCTGATGAGCGCCAGAACGAGAATGGCGAGAACGCCGAGAAGAAGCTTGGGCATGGGGCCGGAAATGCCTGAAAAGCAAAAAACCCCCGCCCGAACGGGCGAGGGCGAAATGAGCGGTCTCGCTTACTGGCTCAGCGCTTCAGCGACTTGGTCTGCCATGATGCCGAATGAAATCAGGCCACCATTGACGATATAGGCGCGCACCGGGTCGATATAGACCACATCGCCATTCTTCCAGGCAGTGGTTTCGGCCACCAGCTCATTGTCGAGAATGGCGGCAGCGGCACCCGAACCGGTGGCGGCATCGCGGTCGATCACGAACAGCATGTCGGGATTGGCTTCGAGGATGAACTCGAACGAAATGGCGTCGCCATGGGTGGCCGCCTCCACGTCCTCGATCACAGGGGTGACGCCGAGCGTGTCGTGGATGAAGCCGAAACGCGATCCCCGGCCATAGGCCGACACTTCCGCGCCGCTGGTCAACACGATCAGGCCCTTGCCGGCATCGGCGGCGGCAGCCTTAGCGGCCTCCACCTTGGCGTCGGTCTCGGCCTTGAGGGCGTCGATCTCGGCTTCCTTGTCGAAAAGCTGGCCGACAATGTCGGCATTGGCCTGGATCGAGCCATAGAAATCGGCCCAGTCATTGGACAGGTCGACCGTCGGGGCGATCTTGGCCAGTTCTTCATAGGCGCCCGAGGACCGGCCTGCGACGATAATCAGGTCCGGCTCAAGAGCGGCCAGGGCTTCGTAGTCGGGCTCGAACAGCGAACCGACCTTGGCATAGTCGTCGCTGGTATATTTCTCCAGATGCGCCGGCAGGTTCGAACCGGGCAGGCCTGCCACGTCAACGCCGATGGCCTCAAGCGTCTCGATTGCCGCAAAGTCGAAGCTGACGACTCTCTCGGGAACGCCCGGCAGGGTGGTTTCACCCTGAGCGTGGGTGACGGTGATTTCCTGCGCCACAACGGGAGTGCTGAGGGCAACGAAACCGGCAAGAAGCGCGGTGGCGGTACGGCGAATGGTCATCTCGGTACTTCCGATTTGAAATGGATAAAGCTCTGCGCAAACCTGACTGCGCTGGTCAGCTTCAATATCGGCGAGATGGGGGCGTGTCAAAACAATCCTGATATCTTTTATCAGGAAATTTTGTCACACCGAGGGAAGATAAGTTTCCGCGGCCAGCGAGACGAAACTCTTCATCGCCGCCGATAGCGGGCTCGACTTGCGCCGCGCCACGAGCAATTTGCGCATCGCCCAGGGCTCCGAAAGCGGCGCGCAGACCAGATCCGTGCCGGCCAGCAGATGTAGGCTGGTCGAGCGCAGAAAGCCGATGCCGAATCCGGCCTCCACCATGCGCACCAGTGCCGGAAAGCTCTCGACACGCAGCGCTTCCTTCAGCGGATGCCCCAGCTTCTCGGCCGCTTCGCTGAGCAGCCTGTCGAGCGAGCCGGCATGGTGGATGCCGACGATGGAATGCGGAATGACCGCATCGAAATTGACCGATTTTCGCGGCTCGATGCTCGCGGCCAATTCATGCTCGGGCGGCACCAGCACCCACACCCGTTCGTCCTCGAAGGGCCGGATTTCGAAGCGTGTGAAATCGTAATTGTCCGAGACGATGGCGATGTCGGCCTGGCCCTCATCGAGCGAGAGCAGCGCCTTGGCCGCGCCCATCTCTGAAATGGCAATCTCGATGCCGGGATATTTGCCCGCGAACTTGGCCAAAAGCTCGGGCAGGCGCCCGGTCAGCGCCGAGCTGGTGCAGGCCAGCCTGAGGCTCCCCCGCTGCCCGGAGCTGAAATCATCCATGATGGCGTCGAGATCGGCAATGGAGCGCAACACGGTGCGGCACCCCTCGGCATAGGCCTCGCCCGCCTTGGTCAGCTTCACCCCATGCGCCGAGCGATCGAACAGCACCACGCCCAGCCGTCCTTCCAGATCGGAAACCCGCCGGCTGACCGCCGAGGAGGCTATGCCCTCCCGTTCCGCCGCGCGGCCGATTGAGCCGGTCTCGGCCAGAAGCAGGATAAGGCGTGCGGTTACGCTATCGAATGGTGCCATGTCGTCTCCCGCTCCCAACATAGAGCATCGCGCCGAAAAGTGGGAACCGGTTTTCGGCTTAAAGCGATGCGTCAACAGGAAGATTCACCAGGAGCCCGCGAGCAGCAAAATGCCGCGCACCAGATAGAACACGCCCAGCATGGTGACGATCCAGCGGGTCCAGCGCCGGAACCCGTCATCGGACAGGCGCTGCAGGATGCCATAGCCCATATGGGTCCCGGCAATGGCAAAGGGTGCCGCAATGGCCACCAGTATCCAGTCGCCTGCAGCCATGGCCGCTGCCGTCGCGCCGTAGAACACCACCTTGGCGCCATGCGAGATCACCTGCATGCAGGCCTTGGTGGCAATCACCTTGCGCCGGTCCATCTGGGTGCGAATGAAGAAGATATCGATGCTTGGCCCGGCCACGCCCACCGCCAGGTTCAGCCCGCCACTGGCAAAGCCGCAGAAGAACCCGTGTACCGGCCGGCTGGCATCAAGCTGCAACCAGCTCTTGGGCAGCCAGACCAGGATCGGCATCAGCCCTACCGCGATGCACACTGTCGCCAAGTCCGGCTGATAGCGCAACAGGAACAGCAGCAAGGCCGCCAGGGCCAGTCCCCCCACCATGGTTGCGATAATGCGCCAGTCGATAAAGCTCCGCGAGAACCAGGCCCGCGATCCATTGGCCACGATCTGGATGGCGCCCTGCAGGGCAATCGCGGTGGCCACGGGCAATATGGTCAGCAGACCGGCCAGCAGCAGCATGCCGCCAGCCATGCCGAAAATGCCGGAAATCGTCGAGGTCAGAAAAACTACACCGACCACAAGGGCCGAAATCAGCGGTGTCATGGGCATGTGTCCTTTTCCTGGCTCATGCACCCGAGGTGGTCTGTTTGCCAGCCCCGGACTGGGCAAGGGGTCATGCCGATGTCATTTTCGCTGCATCGTTGCATTTTTTGCGCAAATTGCACCTTGAATGGAAGACGCAATGCGCTTTTTATAGGCAGGCGAGTTTTTTGATTTGCCCGATTGCTGGTCGACGGTCCTCCCGCCTCTCCCTTTCGGGCTCCACTTTAACTGACGTCTGGATACTTCCTTGATAACCCTCAAGGCTGGCCGCGAGCGTTCGCGCGGCGATGCTCGGGACCATGTTGCAGCAGCCCATGCCGGTAAAGGCATGGCGCCATTGACGCGCATTACCCTGTTTTCCCTTCGCCACCCGTTTCAGGCAATCCTGGCGGTTGGTGCCACCATCATTGCGGCCATCCTGCAACTGACCATTCCCCGTTTGCTGGGGCAGGCCATCGACCAGGCGCATAACGTGCTCAGCGTCGCCGGCGACGGCGCGCAGGAAGCGCTGCTCTGGACAGCTCTGACCCTGCTCGCCGCATCCGTCGCGCGCGGTCTCTTCACCCTGGTGCAGAACTATTTTTCGGAAAGCGTCGGCCACCATGTGGGCTATGAGCTGCGCCTGGCCTTTTATGACAAGGTCCAGCGCCTCTCCTATTCCTACCACGACCGGGTGCATTCGGGCGATCTGATCACCATCGGCCTGCTCGATCTGGACGGGTTGCGCATGTTCTTTTCCACCGGTCTGGTCCGCACCATTCTGCTCGTGGTGCTGATCGGGGTCGGCGCCTGGATGCTGCTTTCGACCGATGTGCTGCTCGGTCTTCTGGCCCTGAGCTTTGTGCCCTTCGTCGCCTGGCGCTCATCAGTGGCCCAGCTCACGCTGCGCGCCACCTGGCTGATCCTGCAGCAAAAACTCTCCGTGCTGACCCGGGTAATGGAAGAAAATCTCGGCGGCATCCGCGTCGTGCGCGCCTTTTCGGGCCAGAAGCACGAGCTCGACAAGTTCGACACTGCCTCCAAGGCCGCGCTGGAACTCGCGCATCGCCGCGTGCAGGTGCGCGTCAAGAACACCTCGATGATGACCTTTTCCTTTTTCGCCGCCATGGGCCTGGTGCTCTGGGTGGGCGGCAACAAGGTCATCGCCGGCGAGATGACCGTGGGCACGCTGGCCAGCTTTCTCACCTTCATGACCATCCTGCAGATGCCGGTGCGCCAGCTCGGCCTGATGGTCAACTCCTATGCCCGCGCTTCCACCTGCGGCGAGCGCTTCTATGCTTTCCTCGATGCCCCTGTTGAAATCGAGGACAAGCCCGGCGCCACCCCGCTCAAGATCAGCAATGGCGTGCTGCGCTTTGAGGATGTTCATTTCACCTATCCTGGCTCCACCGTGCCCACCCTCAACGGCATCAGCTTCGAGGCAAAGGCCGGCCAGACCATCGGCATTGTCGGCGCCCCGGGCAGCGGCAAATCCACGCTCGCCCATCTCATTCCGCGCTTTTACGACATCACCTCCGGCCGCATCACGCTCGATGGGCAGGATGTGCGCGACGTGACGCTGCAAAGCCTCAGGCGCTCCGTCGCCGTGGTGCAGCAGGACACGTTCCTGTTCACCACCACCATCGAGAACAATATCGCCTACGGCGATCCCTGGGCCAAGGAGCGCAAGATCGAGCGCGCCGCCGAAAGTGCCCAATTGCACAACTACATCATGGGCTTGCCGGCCGACTACGACACCGTGGTGGGCGAGCGTGGCGTCTCGCTCTCCGGTGGTCAGCGCCAGCGACTTTCCATCGCGCGCTCCCTCGTGCTCAAGCCCGCCGTCATGGTGTTCGACGATTCGACTGCCGCCATCGACGCTGGCACCGAGCATCGTATCCGCTCGGCCATTCGCCGCTTCGCCAGCGACCGGATCACCATGATCATTGCCCATCGCCTCTCCTCGCTGATGCATGCCGACCTGGTCCTGTTCCTCGAAGATGGCCGGATCGTCGAGCGCGGTACCCATGAAGACCTGCTCGCCCAAGGTGGCCGCTATCGCGCACTCTATGACCTGCAAACGCGACCAACCGACGATCTGGAGGCAGCCCAATGAGCGTGGTTGATGACGAAAGTGAAGTCGCCGCCTTCCCCGGCCAGCGTCCGCCCCGCGCCTCGGTGGGCAGCCACCGCATTGAGGAAGAAGTTTTCGGCAAGGCCTATGACCCCAAGACGGTCCGGCGCATCTGGGCCTATGTGAAGCCCTACCGCCTCAAGATCTATCTTGCTGTCGCGGCGGTGCTGATCTTTACCGGCACCCAATTGGCCATTCCGCTCATCATCGGCAATGCCATCGACACCGCGCTGGTGGCCGGCGGTGATCCGAACAATCTGCTCTGGGCCGTGGGCGCCTTCGCCATCGCGGTATTGCTCAATTTCGGCGCCTCCTGGGTGCAGGAAACCCAGGTCGGGCAGGTCGCCGAACACGTGCTATTCGACATGCGCCGCGCAATGTTCGCCCAGCTCCAGCGCGTCTCGCTCAGCTATATGGACCGCACCGAAGTTGGCCGCCTGATGAGCCGCCTGCAGGGCGATGTCAGTGCCATGCAGGAATTTCTCGAAACCTCGGTGATTTCGGTCGGCGATCTGGTCCTGCTGTTCGGCATTGTTGCCGTGCTGCTGAGCCTCGACCCATGGCTGGGGCTGGTGACCCTTATCACCATGCCGGTGCTGTTCATCATCCGCATCTTCTGGCTACCCCCGGCCAAGCGCGCCTTCTGGGCCGCGCACGAAACCAATTCGTTGACAGCCGGGGCCATGGCCGAAGGCATCAATGGCGTGCGCACGGTGCAGAACCTGGATCGCCAGAAGGTCAATTTCGACCTTTATGACGACAAGGCCTATCAGAACCTGCGCACCCAGCTCACAGGCTCCAAATATGCCCAGGTCATGGTGCCCATCGTCGATACGCTCACTGGCATATCCATGGCCACGGTCGTGGTCGTCGGTGGCGCCATGGTGCTCAATGGCGCGCTGCAGGTCGGCGTCGTCGTGGCGTTCCTGTTTTATGTGCAGCGCTTCTTCGACCCGATCCGCTCGCTCACAATGCAATATTCCATCATGCAGCGCGCCATGACCTCGGGCCGCCGCATCACCGAAGTGCTCGATCTGCCCACCGTGATCGAGGACAAATCCGACGCCAAGGTGCTGACCGGCGAGATGGATGGCTCGGTCGAGTTCAGAAACGTCGTGTTCGGCTACGATCCGAAGCGCCCGGTGCTGAAAAACGTCTCTTTCAAGGTCAATCCCGGCGAGACCGTTGCGGTCATCGGCCCCACCGGTTCGGGCAAGACCAGCGCCATGGCGCTGGTCCACCGCTTCTATGAAGTCCAGGACGGCGCGGTCATCGTCGGTGGCCACGATGTGCGCGATGTCACCCAGGAATCCTTAGGCGAACAGGTGGCCATGGTGCTCCAGGAACCATTCCTGTTCACCGGCACGATCTTTGAGAATATTCGCTACAACAAGGCCTCGGCCACCCGCGAGGACGTCATCGCCGCCGCCAAGGCCGTGGGCGCGCATGAATTCATCGATCGCTTCGCCAATGGCTATGACACCATGCTCGAGCAGCGCGGGTCCAACCTTTCGCTCGGCCAGCGCCAGCTCCTCAGCTTCGCCCGCGCTTTGGTGGCCGACGCCAAGATCCTGGTGCTCGACGAGGCCACCGCAAATATCGACAGCTATACCGAACGGCAGATCCAGAAGGCGCTGGAAATCCTGCTCAAGGGCCGCACCGGCATGGTTATCGCCCACCGCCTCGCCACCATTCGCGGGGCGGACCGCATCATCGTGCTGCAGAATGGCGAAAAGATCGAAGAGGGCAATCACGACCAGCTCATGGAACTGGGCGGGCTCTATTCAAAACTCTACAACATGAACTACGCCAGCTTCGACGACATTCCCGACGAAATGGTCGCCGGGGCCAACGCCAGAGAATCGAGCACCTAGGACTAACCGCCGGCCCCACAAGGCACGCGGTGCAACACCCTCCCCTTGACGGGGAGGGTTGGGGAGGGGTGTTCACGGCCAAGAGCTGCCCTGAGCCGGCTACTCGGCCTCCAGCTCCGGATAGATCAGCGCCGAACATTGCCGGTTATTGGCATCGAGTTTGGCCTGATCTTCCGCAGACACCAGTCCGCTAAACACCGGCTCCCACAGATCATCCCGCTCCACACCTTCAAGCCCGCATTGGCAATAGATCGCGCACTGCGCCGCCGTGGCGCCGCTCTCCTCGCAACTCATCTGGCAGGAATTGAGAAAGTCCAGCTCGCGATTGGCCTCCTGCGTCCCCATGGCCATGGAGAGCGGCATGATCACCGCCAATAGCAGCGGCTGATGCACCAGGTAAATGACCAGGCTCCAACGCCCCATCCAGCCAAGCACCCGTGCCGGCACGTTGTGCGGTTCGATCGCGGCCATCCGCCGCTCAACACCGCTGCCCCGCACCAGCCGCATGCCCAGCACACCCAGCAGCACCACCCCGAACCAGGGAAACACCGGCACCAGGTCATTGGTGGGCGGCGGCACCACCCAGAACCCGATCCAGGAAAACACCTTCTGGTTGTAGAGCGGATCGGCAAAGCCGAAATGCAGTCCGATCACCAGCGCCGCGACGGCACCCGTCAGCCAGAGCGGCGTGAACAGAAAGGGCAGGGCGATCAGGCTCGTCAGCGCAATGGCATGCAGCACCCCGAAATAGACAAAGCTGTCGGGGAAGGCGAACCAGGTGCCGATGGTGATCAGCCCCGCGCCACCCACGACGAACAACCAGCGCTTCCAGAAGGCGCGCCAGCGCATGCCATCCCCATGCCCCAGCACCAGGCCAGCGCCCACCAGAAACATGAAGGCAAACAGGATCGTGCGTGCGAAAAACACCCAGCCGGGGTCGAACCCGACATCGACGGAAATGAAGCGGTAGAACGCCAGATCCCAGCACAAATGGTAAAACACCATCGCGATGATCGCGACGCCGCGGGCGATGTCGATCACGGGCAGGCGGGGACGTTTGGCAATGTTTTCCACTATTGCAGGCCCCCCACCCTTGATCCCTCGCCACGAGGGGGAGCGAGACGATGAACACAGGAGTATCGGTCTTTCGCCTCCCTCCCCTTGATGGGCTTCGATCCGTCCCGAAGGGCAAATCTCTCCGGCGGAGAGATTTGAGGTGAGAAGGATTGAGGGTGGGGTGTGTCACGCACTCGGAAAGCTCCGCTCTTCATCCCTTGAAATTTGCCACCACCGCCAGAAACGCATCCCCATACCGGTCCAGCTTGCCCTGTCCGACGCCAGGCAGGTTCAGCAGATCATGCGGGTGTTTCGGCCCTGCCAACGCCATAGCCTTGAGCGTTGCATCGTGGAAGATCACATAGGGCGGCACACCCTGGGCCTTGGCCAGCCGCAAACGCTCCTCGCGCAGCGCTTCAAACAGCGGCTTGGCATGCTCGGGCACATCCACCGACCGGGCCAGCGAGCGACGAACCTCGACCGATTTCTTCGGCCGGTCCTTGCGCAGCGTGACATTGCGCTCGCGCTTGAACACCGAATGGGCCGCTTCGCTCAGCGTCAGCGCGCCATGATTGGCATGATCGACCACGATCAGCCCCATCGCCGTCAATTGCCGCAGCACCGATTGCCAGGCCCGCGCTTCCAATTCCTTGCCCTGTCCGAACACCTTCTGGTGCTGATGGCCGAAGCGGGTGACTTTCTCGGTCTCCTTGCCAACCAGCACATCAATGACATGGGCAGCGCCAAAGCGCATGCCGGTGCGGTAGATTGCAGCCATCGCCTTGATCGCGGCGTCCGTGCCGTCCCAGCTCTCCACCGGCGAGCGGCACGTGTCGCAATTGCCGCAAGCCTGCGGATAGACCTCGCCGAAATGCGCCAGGATTGCCTGACGCCGGCACGAGGCCGTCTCGCACACACCCAGCAGCGCATTGAGCTTGCCATGCTCGACACGCTTGACCTCGTCAGGCGCATTGCCCTCGTCGATCATGCGGCGGCGCTGCACCACATCGGCCATGCCATAGCTCATCCAGGCATCGGCAGGCTGCCCGTCGCGCCCAGCGCGTCCGGTCTCCTGGTAATAGGCTTCAATGGAAGCCGGCAGATCCATATGCGCCACATAGCGCACATCGGGCTTGTCGATTCCCATGCCGAAGGCCACCGTAGCAACCAGGCAAAGGCCCTCCTCCTTGAGGAAGGCGTCCTGATTGGCGCTGCGCAGCTCGGCGCTCATTCCGGCATGATAGGGCAGGGCGCGAATGCCCTTGCCCGAGAGCCAGTCGGCGACATCTTCGACCTTGGCTCTGGAGAGGCAATAGACGATGCCGCTCTCGCCCTTGTGCCCGCCAAGGAAGTCGAGGAGCTGCTCGCGCGGCTTGTCCCGCTCAACAATGGAATAGGAGATGTTGGGCCGGTCGAAACTGGTGGTGAACACCTCGGCCTGTTCCAGCCCCAGCCGCTCGATAATGTCTTCGCGCGTCGTCGGGTCGGCCGTGGCCGTCAGCGCAATGCGCGGTACGCCGGGAAACAGCTCCACCAGGTGGATCAGTTCGCGATATTCAGGGCGGAAATCATGCCCCCATTGGCTCACGCAATGAGCCTCATCAATGGCAAACAGCGCTATCTGCGTATCGGCCAGCATATTGGCAAAGCCCGGCGTCGCCACCCGCTCGGGCGCCACATAGAGGAGGTCCAGTTCCCCGCGTCGCAGCTTCCGGCGCACCTCGCTCGCTTCCTCCTGGGTCAGCGAGGAATTGAGCGCCGCTGCGGCCACGCCGGCCTGTTTCAGCGCCTCCACCTGGTCGCGCATCAAGGCGATCAGCGGCGAAATAACGATACCGACGCCGGGCCGGCAAATCGCCGGGATCTGGTAGCACATCGACTTGCCGGCGCCGGTCGGAAACAGCACGACTGCGTCGCCGCCCTCGGCCACATGCTCGATCACATCGGCCTGCTGCCCGCGAAACGCCTTGTGCCCGAAAATATCGCGCAGCACCGCAAGCGGGCTGGGCCGCTCATGGCGCTGGGGCGAGAACAGGTCGATAGACTCAATGGCTTCCACACGTCTCTTGAATCACGCGGTCGCGGGCAGGGCAACCGGCGAGGCCGATAATGCAGTGCTTAGTGTTGCGCCCGCTCTTCTTCGTGGCGCTTGCGCGTCTCGGCTGCCTTCTTGGCCGATGCGGATCGTTCTGCGGCCGGCCGATTGGCCGAGGCCTCGCCGCCCTTCCTGCCGCCCTTGTGCGCGGCCGGATTGTCGGTATGCGTGCCGCGGCCGGAGCCGGACTTGTTACCGCCGCCATCATCCTTGTTAACGGTGGCCCAGGCCCGCCGCTCGGCTTCCTGGTGGGAAACGCCGCGCTCCTCGTAGCCTTTTTCGATATGTTCGGCCTTGCGCTTCTGCTTGTCGGTATAGGCGCTCTTGTCACCTCGGGGCATGATGGCCTCCTGCGTTTGTGTTCGCTGGCTGGCGCGGGCGGGACAAAGGCCTGTGTCAGCTTGAACTGACTGATGCGGGAAACCGGAAAAACCGCATCAAAGGCCCTATACCGCCGTGTCCGGTTGACGCGCGCCGGCCTGCACCCACAACGAGACCAAGGGGAAGCGGTTGCCCTGCCGCCGATCACAATACCGGCTGCACCTTCGGCAGGGGGCGGCTGATAAAGCGCGAACCGGCCAGCACAAAGCGCCACGGCGTTTCAGCACCCTTGGTGATCCCGATGCGCGGACCGGTCGCAATGGGATGCGCCACTTCTCCGGCCTTGAGCGCAAATGGCGGGGTGTCGAGCCCCAGCCCGTCATGCTGCAAATCAATGCCGAGCGCCTGTGCCAGCTTGCCCGGCCCCGAGCACAATTGCCGGTCCGACAATCCACCCCGTCGTTCCCGCATGGCCGCAAGCCCCTGCACCGGCTCCAGCGCCCGGATCAGCACCGCGCTGCCCGGCCGGCAGACGAAATTGAGGCAATGGTGAATGCCGTAGATCTTATAGACATAGGCATGCCCCGGCGGCCCGAACATCACCCGATTGCGCGGCGTGGGCCCCCGAAAACTATGCGAGGCCGGGTCCGTCTCGTCATAGGCTTCCACCTCGACAATGACCCCGCCAATGCCGTCGAACAGCAGTGTCGCGCCGATAATCTCCTGCGCCACGTCCAGCACCGGCCGGTCGAAAAAGCTCTTCTCCAGCATCGCCTCTGCCGCCTCGCCTCCCTGCAATGCCGGACTTAGACCACGCGATTGAACCCTCGCCAAGACCGGTCCATTGGCGCGGTTTGACGAACAATGCCTTCGCCGTGGTTCTCTTTGTCGAAACGCCTGCGCGCGCTATTTCTGGGGTCACAACGTTTTCAGGAGGTCGAAATGATCGACACATCCATCCAGACCAATGTTCGCTCCAAACCCATCCTGCCGCTCAGCACCACGCTCGGGCCGGTCCACATTGCTGTCACCGACCGGCAGAAGGCGCTGGCGATCTGGCAGGATGTTGTCGGCCTCGATCTTGTCGCCGAAAACGGCAATGCCCTTTCCATGGGCGCCGGCGGCAAGGTCCTGATCGTGCTCGAAACCGGCGCCACCCGCCCGGTCGCCCGGCGCACCATCGGCCTCTATCACGTCGCCATCCATGTGCCGGCGCGTGCCGATCTGGCGCAAATGGCCGTGCGGGCGCTCAAGCGCAATGTGCGCATTTCCCCTACCGACCATCTGGTTTCCGAAGCCATCTATCTCTGGGATTTGGACGGCAACGGCATCGAAATCACCTTCGAAACCCCCTGGCGCGGTTCGCTGGGCGATCCGGACAAGGGCGAGACCTATGCCGTCACGGCCGAAGGAAAACCCCATTCGGGCCGCGACCCCATCGGCCTCGATGGACTTTTGGCCGAACTCGGTCCCGATCCGGTCCTTGCGCCCCGCATGCCAGCGGGAACCCGCGTCGGCCATGTCCATCTGCATGTGAACGACCTGCATTCGGGCATGGACTTTTATCGCGACATCATCGGCTTTGCCGGCTTCCTTCTGATCCAGTCCTTCGGCATGGGCGATGTCGGGCTCGACTACATGCCCCATACCCTGGCCTTCAATGTCTGGTCCGGACCTAATGCCGCCTTGCCGCCGGCCGGCAGCGCGGGCCTGCGCTGGTTTACCATTGTGCTGCCCGATGCCGAGAGCCTAGCCGCCCTCAAAACGCGGCTGGAACAGGCCGGCGCCCCGCTCGAAGTCGTCGGGAACGATTTTGAAACCCGCGACCCGTTCGGCAATCGCATCCGACTCGAACTGGCGGCGTGATCCGGCACGCCACGGTCATCTGCCCACCCCCGGACTTGACCCGGGGTGCTGCCCCTGCAATCCAGGGCATGGGTGATGGGTCACCCACCCGACCACAGGAGCCAAGCATGCAATCTCTTCAGGACGTCATCGATTTCTGGTTCGTCGAACACGGGCCTGATGACTGGTTTGGCGGCAAGCCGGAATTCGACACCGCTTTGGCAGAGCGCTTCACCGATCTGCACCCGCAGGTGGCGCGCGGCGAAGCCTGGTTCTGGCGCGAAACGCCGGAAGGACGCCTGGCCGAGATTATCGTGCTCGATCAGTTTTCGCGTCAACTTCATCGCGACAGCGCAGAGGCTTTTGCCCAGGACAAAATGGCGCTTGCGCTGGCCCAGGAGGCCGTCACCGGCGGGCACGACATGGCCGTCGCGCACGAATGGGCCATGTTCTTCTACATCCCCTATATGCACGCCGAATCCCTGGTCATCCAGAATGAGGGCGTGAAGCTGTTCGAAGCCTATGGCAACGCGAACAATCTCGATTTCATGGTCAAGCACCGCGATACCATCGCCCGCTTCGGCCGCTTTCCCTTCCGCAACAAGGCCCTGGGGCGGGACAGCACGGCCGAGGAGCTGGCCTATATGAATGAAATGGGCGACCGGGTTTTCTGACCCCCCCGGCAAGGCGCAACGCATCCTTGTCCCTTGCGTTGGTCTTTCCAAAGGAGAGACCCCATGGATATCGCTGGACCCGCCCTTTGGCTCATCGTCCTGACCATTGGCGTCATCGTGCTTGGTGTCGCCATGGCCTATGGCATGCGCCGCAATCGCGATCGAACCCTGTCCGAAAAAATCACCACCGAGGTGGAAACCAGACGCGGCTATGAAAAGCAGGACAAGAACGAGCCTGAATAGAGAAGGGGCGATGCATCCCATCGCCCCTTTCGTGTCTTAGGCCACCAGGCCCTTGGTCAGCTCCAGCGCCTGCCGCTCAAACAGGCGGCGATAGATTCCGCCATTGAGCCGGATAAGCTGCTCGTGATTGCCTTCCTCGACAATTCTGCCCTTGTCGAACACCAGCAGCCGGTCGAGCGCCCTGACGGTCGAGAGACGGTGTGCGATCACCAGCGTGGTGCGGCCTTCCATCAGCCGTTCCATGGCCTGCTGGATCATCACTTCGCTCTCGCTGTCCAGGCTCGATGTTGCCTCGTCCAGGATCAGGATCGGCGCATCGGCCAGGAACGCCCGGGCAATGGCCACGCGCTGCCGCTCGCCACCCGAGAGTTTCACACCACGCTCACCCACCAGCGTCTCATAGGCCTTGGGCAGGTCCATGATGAAATCATGCGCATTGGCCTGTTTGGCCGCCTCGATGATCTCGCCACGGCTGGCGCCCGGGCGGCCATAGGAGATGTTCTCCGCCAGCGTCCGGTGAAACAGGATCGGCTCCTGCTGCACGATGGCGAGCTGGCCGCGCAACGAGCTTTGCTGGTGCTCGGCAATGTTCTGGCCATCAATGGTGATCGCCCCTTCATTGACGTCATAGAGCCGCTGGATCAGCTTGACGAAGGTCGTCTTGCCCGATCCCGAATGCCCCACCAGCCCGACCCGCTCGCCAGGCTTTATCTCGACCGAGAAGTCGCGATAAAGCGGGGTCGGATGCGCGCCATACTGGAAGGTCACGTTATCGAACTTGATCCCGCCTTCACCAATGGCGATCGGCGTGGCCCCGGCCTTGTCATCGATCCCCAGCGGATGGGCATAGAGCGCCACCAGTTCTTCCATGTCGTTCACCGAGCGCTGCAGATTGCGGATATGCATCCCCACGTCGCGCAGATGCCCTGAAAGCAGGAAGAACATGGTCAGGACAAAGGCGATGTCGCCCGGCGTTGCCTGGCCTTGCGTCCACAGCCACAGCACCAGCCCCAGAATGGCCGTCTGCATGCTGGCCATCATGATGCCCTGCACGCCGCCCGACAGCGTGCCGCGCTTCCAGGTGCGACGCGTCCGGTGGTCCCATTTGCCGATCACCTGATGCAGGCGCTGTTCCTCGCGCGTCTCGGCGCCAAAGGCCTTGACCACATTGTTGCAGCTTACCGCATCGGCCAGCGCCCCGCCCATGCGGGTATCCCAAGCATTGGCCAGCGTGGCGGCCGGCGCCACATAGCCGGTCGAAAGCGCCACGGTCACCCCGATATAGACCAGCGAACCAACGCCCACCAACAAGCCCATCACCGGCCAGTAGGACCCCAGGATCAGCGTTGCCCCCACCAGCATGATGGTCGAAGGCAGCAGCGCCACCAGCAGGGTATCGTTCAACAGGTCGAGCGCCCACATGCCGCGCGTGATCTTGCGCACCGTCGAGCCGGCAAAGGCATTGGCATGCCAGTCGGTCGAAAACCGCTGCACCCGGTGAAAGGCGCTGGCGGCAATTTCCCCCATCATCTTGAGCGTCAGCGCAATGATGTTGAGAAACACGAACTGGCGCAGCACCACCGATGCCAGATAGAGCACCGACATGGTGATGAAGGCAGTCAGTGCCGCCGTCAGCGCATCATTGCTGTCGCCGGCAATCGCGTCGACCAGCTGCCCGGCATAAAGCGGGCTCAGGGCTTCGGCCAGCGTGGCCAACAGCACCAGAAGGGCAATGGCGGCCACGCGCCAGGGTTGGCCCTGCCAGTGACGAAAGGTAAACCCGAGCACATTGCGAAAGGCGTCGGCACGGAAATCGAGCTTCTTGCGACTCATTTGCTGTCTCCGGTGCCGTTCTCCGGCAACCGGTTCCTCAAAAAGGGGAAGAATAGAGCGCAGTTTGGGCCGGAACGGATGACGCCCGAAGGCTGGCTCAACTGCTGGTAAGGACGGAAAAACCGCGAGTGGTCAGGCCGGAAGGGCGGACCACGGGGAGCAAGGACCTAAATTCGGTGCTTGCCCGCGAGGGGAGAATACATCACTGCTGTCATGCAACGCCTCCCCTAGGTTCAAAATTGAAGCGGCGAACGTTTTGTAGCCAAACCGTTCGCCCTTGCCAATGCCATAAATGTGATCGGGGCCCTTGGTGATGCAGGCCGGCAACAGACGGCCGGTCCTGCTTCGGGATCTCGGGCTCTCAACGCATTGAGGCGACAGGCTATTTACAAAGTAATCCCCGGTCCAAGATCCTCCCGCATCCTCCCACCCATTCCTCTCGCGTCAGGGCGGCCTGCAGCGACCAGCTTCGCGCTGTGCGCGAATGGCCGAGGAGGGACAGCCGGGCGTGGGGCAGTCGCGTGCTCACACGGTCTGCGGGTCGGCGGTTGATAGCCTGGTTTCATGGGCGGCACATTGCGATGTCGTCCCCAGGATAGACCTTGCCAAGTTACCCACTAACGAGAAAACCCGGCATCCCGAGACGGTTTTCGTCTCATTATTATTTTCGAGACTGAGGCCGTCTCGGGACTCCGCTCTGCTCTCACAACTGCGATGCCAATGGGCCGGGCGGCGCGCCGTCGCGCGCTCAGTCGATCTGGCGCGCTCCGGGTGCGATCATGCCCTTGGTCTGGATTTGGGCATAGGCCACGGCCAGCGCAAAGACACCAAAGATGCAAAGGACGGCTGCAATAACAAGAATGGTGCTGGTCGACATCGAAAACCTCCAGGTTCGGATGGCTTTCATTTCCCACCGGCTCAGCGTTCCCGGCTTGATCCTGATCAACAGATTTGTCGAATTTTCCCGGGTGGCGCGGCGCGCGAGGGGACGATAGGCTCGCCCCAATTGATTCAAGAGCAAGAAGGCATCAGCCCCGTGAGCAATTCCAGCACGTCCCCCATCGATCCGGTCAAGCTCGACAAGCTCGGCGAAGTCGCCATCAAGGTCGGTCTGCAACTGGCCGAGGGCCAGGACCTCATCATCACCGCCCCGATGACCGCCGCGCCCCTGGTGCGCCGCATCACCGAACATGCCTACAAGGCCGGCGCGGGTCTGGTGACCACCATCTATTCCGACGAGGAAGCGACGCTTGCCCGCTTCCGCCATGCCAGGGACGCCAGTTTCGACCGCGCCGCCGGCTGGCTCTATGCCGGCATGGCCGAGGCCTACAAGAACAACGCGGCGCGCCTCGCCATCTCCGGCGACAACCCGATGATGCTGGCCAATGAAGACCCCGAAAAGGTCAGTCGCGCCAACCGCGCCAATTCGGCCGCCTATCGTCCGGCGCTGGAGCTGATCACCGGCTTTGACATCAACTGGAACATCGTGTCCTACCCCACGCCCAACTGGGCCAAGCTGGTCTTCCCCAACGATCCAGAGGACGTGGCCATCGCCAAACTGGCCGACGCCATCTTCAAGGCAAGCCGGGTCGATCAGCCCGATCCCATTGCTGCCTGGAAGGCACACAATGCCAATCTCCAGGCCCGCTGGACCTGGCTCAACGGCAAGAAGTTCTCAGCGCTCAAATACACCGGCCCCGGCACCGACCTGACCGTCGGTCTCGCCGATGGCCATCGCTGGAAGGGCGGCGCCTCCGAAGCCAAGAACGGGGTCACCTGCAACCCCAATATTCCCACCGAGGAAGTGTTCACCACCCCCCATCGCCTGCGCGTCGAGGGCACGGTGTCGGCCACCAAGCCGCTCTCGCACAATGGCACGCTGATCGAGAACATTCAGGCTCGCTTCGAGGAAGGCCGCATGGTCGAGCTCAAAGCCACCAAGGGCGAGAACGTCTTCAACAAGGTGCTCGACACCGACGAAGGCGCGCGGCGCCTGGGCGAAGTGGCTTTGGTGCCCCACTCCTCGCCGATTTCGGCCTCGGGCATCCTGTTCTACAACACGCTCTACGACGAGAACGCGAGCTGCCACATCGCCATGGGCCAGTGCTATGCCGATTGCTTCGAAGGCGGCAAGGATTTGACCTCGGACCAGATCTTCGCCCAGGGCGGCAACAAGTCCCTGATCCATATCGACTGGATGATCGGCTCCGACCAGGTCGATATCGACGGCGTCCACGCCGACGGCTCCACCGAGCCCGTCATGCGCAAGGGCGAATGGGCTTTCTGATTGACCTTTTGAAGGGGGAGATTACTCCCCCTTCAACTCCAGGAATTCCTCGGCGCTCAGCACCAGCTTGCGGTCGATTTCGCCGATTTCCTTTTCGTCCTTGCCCTCATAGTCTAGGCCATGCAGCACGGTGCGGATGGCGTTGAGCCTCAGGCGCTTCTTGTCATTGGCCCGGATCACCGTCCATGGCGCATGCGCGCTGTCGGTTTCGCGCAACATCCTGTCCCGGGCGACAGAGTAATCCTCCCACTTGGTGAGGGCCTTAAGATCGACCGGTGAGAGCTTCCAGGTCTTGAGCGGGTCATGGGCCCGGTCATGGAAGCGCTTCAATTGCATTTCCCGGCCAATGGAGAGCCACAGCTTGAAGATCGTGATACCGTCCCTGGTCAACTGCTTTTCAAAGTCCGGCGCCTCTTCAAGAAAGCGCGTCGTTTCCTCCGGCGTGCAGAACCCCATCACCGGTTCGACCACCGCCCGGTTGTACCAGGAGCGGTCGAACAGCACCATTTCCCCGGCCGCCGGCAGCCAGTCGACATAGCGCTGGAAATACCATTGCGTGCGTTCCCGATCATTGGGCTTGGGCAGGGCCGCGATGACATTGTAGCGGGGGTTGAGGTTCTCCAGGAACCGCTTGATCGTCCCGCCCTTGCCGGCGGCGTCCCGGCCCTCGAAGACGATGATCGTGCGCGTACCGACCTTGGCCATATGCGCCTGGTGCAGCACCAACTGCTTTTGCAGCTTGTGGAACTGCGTGTCATAATCGTCTTTGTCGAGTTTGTCCTCATAAGGGTAGGCTCCCGATCCGAAGGCTGCCTTCTTGATCGCTTTGGGCAGGTCGGGGTCGTTGATATCAAAGCCGTCGATGGGATCGGTCACGCTGTCTCTCCGTTGTCACATAGACCGTGCTATGAACCCGGCTCCCGCGCAAGAGGCGGGCCCATTGCATTGATTCGACCTCCCGACATGGATGATCTGAGAACCACACATCTGACACGCAGGCCCGCCAACGCCTTGGTGCGCCTCGCCGGACAGGTGCCGCTGCTGCTCGGTCTGGCGGGCTTGATCATTGCCTTTGTGGTCTTTGGCGGATTGCGCATCGATCTGGCCCTGATCGGCTATCTTGTGCTGATCGGATTCCTCGCCATGCTGCCCCAGCCGGTTGTCACAGTCACGCGCACCCTTGAGGTGCCGGCCCCTGCGCCGGTCCAGCCCGTTGTCGAACAGGACATGCTGCCTGCCTTCGTCGAGGCCCTGGGCGATCCGGGCCTGGTGCTCGATGGCCGTGGCGCCGTGTTGCATCGCAATGGCGCAGCAGCGCGGCAATATCCCAGTCTGCAACTGGGCCGGGTGATGACCCTGGTCATGCGCAACCCCGATCTGGTGGCGGCCATAGAGGGCTCGCAGCGAACCGGCGAACCACGCAGCTTCGAGCTGCATGAAACTGTGCCCTCGGAAACCTGGGACCGGGTCGTGGTCGCGCCGATCCGTCGCCCGGACCGGGATTGGTTTGCCGATGAAAACCGGCAATTGCTGGTTACCTTCCAGAGCCTGACCGAACTCAAGCGCGTTGACGCCTTGCGCACCGATTTCATCGCCAATGCCAGCCACGAGATGCGCACCCCGCTTGCGTCCCTGGTCGGCTTTATCGATACTTTGCTCGGCCCCGCGGCCCGCGATGCGGCGGCGCGGGAAAAGTTTCTTGGCATCATGCGTACGCAGGCCGAGCGCATGAGCCGGCTGATCGATGATCTTCTCAGCCTCTCGCGCATTGAAATGCATCAGCATGTGCGACCGACCGGTTCGGTGGATCTGTCGGCCTTGTTGCGCGAAGTGCGCGAGGGCCTGCAGACCCAGGCCAAAGCCGTCCAGATCGACGTGATTCTGACCGTGCCCCAGGCGCCGGTCACCGTCACCGGGGATCGCGGGCAGCTCTACGAAGTTTTCGAGAACCTGATCGACAACGCCATCAAATACGGCGCCGACGGCAAGACGGTCGAAGTTGAACTGATCGACATCGACCGCTCAGGCCTCAAGCATTTGGTCAGCGTCACCGACCATGGTCCCGGCGTTGAGCCCGAACACGTGCCGCGCATGACAGAGCGCTTCTACCGCATCGACGCCGAAGCCAGCCGGAAAAAGAAGGGTACCGGTCTGGGCCTGGCCATCGTCAAGCACATCATTCAGCGTCATCGCGGTCAGATGAGTATCCGCTCCAAGCCCGGCGAGGGTTTGCGCGTCGAGGTTCTGTTGCCCTGATACCCGGCTGCACGGCCCATCTTGTCCCCGCAGGTGCGGACAGATGCTAGGCTATGGCGGTGAGAATTCAGCGGGGAACCGACCATGTCCGTCTTTAGTGGCACACAAAAAAGGCGCCCCGCGGCGCCTTCTTGTACAAGCCTGTCAGCGCCTCAGCGCTTTTTCTTGTCCAGCTGGTGATAGGCCCGGCGCGAATGGAACTCGCAATAAGGACCACTTTCCAGGCTGTGCTGGCCGCAGAAGTAGAAATCTTTGGTCAGCGGATCGCCGATCGGCCACTTGCAGGTGCTTTCGCTCAGCTGCAGCAGGTTGAGACGCTTGTCCTCGGGAATGAAGAGTTCAGCGGCGGCCGGTGCCACATAGAGCTCGGTATCCATTTCCGGGCTGGCGGCTAGTGCCGTTGCCCCCATGACCTGTGGACGGGACATGGATACACGGGGCTTGGCACTCATCGTGCTGGTGCTCGACGAACTGGTTGAGGGCCGACGCGGCGCCGAGGGGCGTGCTGCCGGACGCGACCGCGGCGCGGTATTGGTGGGCTTGGCCCGGGCCGAGAGCTTGAGGCGATGGACCTTGCCGATCACGGCATTGCGGGTCACCCCTTCGCCCAGCTCCGCGGCAATCTGGCTGGCACTGAGGCCTTCCATCCAGAGCTTTTTCAAAAGTTCGACGCGCTCGTCCGTCCAGCCCATCGGTTGCGCTCCTGAAACCATCGTCAAAACAGAATCCTTCATTGTGCAGCCAGAGTGGCGCTGGCTGCCATATCGACTCTACAGCTCGTATGTTGAGCGGGTCCGCCACACGAGATATCGTGTCCCCAACGCCATGGAGATTACGCCATCGGCGGAATCAGGATCAAGAGTCGGGCCCGATTTTCCCCGTTTATTCATTGGTTAAAATTGCCCTAACGATCCTTGAGTCAAATCAGGCACTTGGCGGGTTGCAGATTGACTTTGTGGCTCCATTTCGCCTAATTCTCGGGCCCAGATGCGCGGCCGAGAGGGCGCGTTTTTGGTTTGTGTGGCAGCTTTGCCACGCTTGTCACCAGCCAGTCTTCAGCCAAAAGGGAAATTCATCATGTCTGCGCTCTACGGCACCTATGCCCGGTCCGATCTCGCCTTCGAGCGGGGCGAGGGCATGCGCCTGTACGACCAGCACGGCCGGGAATTTCTCGACTTCCATTCCGGCATCGCCGTCAACGCCCTGGGCCATGCTGATCCCCATCTGGTGGCCGCGCTCAAGGCTGCGGCCGACAAGGTCTGGCACACCTCCAATGTGTTCACCATTCCCGAGCAGGAACGGCTGGGCCAGAGGCTGGTCGACAGCACATTTGCCGACAAGGTCTTTTTCACCAATTCTGGCGCCGAGGCGCTCGAATGCGCCATCAAGACGGCCCGGCACTACTTCTATTCCAAGGGCGAGCCTGATCGTTACGAAGTGATTGCCTTTACCGGCTCCTTCCATGGCCGGACCCTGGGCACCATCGCCGCCGGCGGCAATCCCAGCTATCTCGAAGGTTTCGGCCCGCCAATGCCCGGCTTCAAGCATGCCACGCCCGGCGATCTCGAGGCCGTCAAGGCGCTGGTTGGCCCGCAGACCTGCGCTATCCTGATCGAGCCGGTGCAGGGTGAGGGTGGCGTCACAGCCATGAGCAGCGAGTTCCTGCAGGGCTTGCGCCAGATCTGTGACGAGCATGGCCTGCTGCTCATTTTCGATGAGGTGCAGTGCGGTTTCGGCCGGACCGGCCGGTTCTTTGCCTTCGAATGGGCCGGCATCACACCCGACATCGTGGCCGTGGCCAAGGCCATTGGCGGCGGTTTCCCATTGGGCGCATGCCTCGCCACTGAGGCGGCTTCCGCTTCCATGGTGCCGGGCACACATGGTTCCACCTATGGCGGCAACCCGCTGGGCTGCGCCATAGGCAATGCTGTGCTTGACCGCATCCAGGCGCCCGGTTTCATGGATCACGTCGCGCAGATGGGCCAGCGCTTGGCCTGGCATTTGCAGCAGCTCGCGCAGAAATATCCCGACTACGTGCTCGAACTGCGCGGCAAGGGCCTGCTTGCTGGCATCAAGATTGCGCCGCCGGTGCGCGATTTCGTGGCGCGCCTGCGTGACGACCATCAGCTCCTGGCTATCGGCGCAGGCGACAATGTGTTGCGGCTCTTGCCGCCGCTCATCGTTACCGAGGCCGATATCGAGGACGCCATGAGCCGGATTGGTGCTGCTTTCGACGCCATTGAGGCCGAAACCGCCGCCACGGCAGCGGCGGGCTGATCGTCATGCTGATCTTCTACCATTTTGGACGACGCCGAGGCGCTGCCTGACCCCTGTCCGGCGGGCCGCCTGCCCGTCGCGGACCGCTTTTCGTCCAATTCCATTCAAGCGTCACAAAAGGACCCCGGCCCATGAACTCGACCGGTACCCAAAGACATTTTCTCTCCATCGATGATTTTTCCTATGCCGAACTGCGCGGCATGCTCAACCAGGCCGGTGCGCTCAAGGCGCGTCTCAGGGAAGGCGATCGGCCCCAGCTCCTAAAGGACAAGGTGCTGGCCATGATTTTCGAACGCCAGTCCACCCGCACCCGGGTCAGCTTCGATGTTGGCATGCGCCAGCTCGGGGGGCAGACGATCATGCTGTCGGGTCAGGAAATGCAACTCTCCCGCGAGGAAACCCTGGCCGATACCGCCCAGGTGATGAGCCGCTATGTCGATGCCATCATGATCCGCATCCTCAGCCACGCCGATCTGCTTGAGCTGGCCGAGGCCGCCACGGTGCCGGTCATCAATGGCCTGACGCGCCGTGCGCATCCATGCCAGATCATGGCCGATCTGATGACGTTCGAAGAGCATCGGGGCAATATCAGGGGTGCCAAGGTGACCTGGGTGGGCGACAGCAACAATGTCCTGCATTCCTGGGTCAATGCGGCCGAGCTGTTTGGCTGCGAGCTGACTATCTCGGTGCCCGAGGAATACAGCCCTGAAAAGGATCTCAAGGAAGACATCAAGCGGGCTGGCTCTGCCGTGCGCATGGTCGAGGATCCGCGCGAAGCCGTCCAGGGGGCGGATCTGGTCATCACCGACACCTGGGTGTCGATGGGCGACACCGATGCCGCCGAGCGGCGCCGCATCTTGAAACCCTACCAGGTCAACACCAATCTAATGGCCTTGGCGAACAAGGACGCCCTGTTCATGCACTGCCTGCCCGCCCATCGCGGCGACGAGGTAACCGATGAGGTGATCGATGGTCCCCAGTCGGTGGTGTTTGACGAGGCCGAAAACCGCCTCCATGCCCAGAAAGCCGTTTTGTGCTGGGCCTTCGGGGTCGAAACGAACTAGACGGGTTCTCGCCCGTCGATGCTGAACCATCAAAGCTTTCACCCCCGCGCGAGCGGGGGCGTCTGTTTGAGCGGGCAGGGCGCGTGCCGGCGTCTTGTTGCCATGCCAGGGGTTGGGTAGCGCGTTTGGCCTTCAAGGCGTAGCCTTTGGAAAGACAAGTGAATAATGACCACGGAACAGACCATGACTGACAACCTGCTCTCCAGCCTGGGCCTTGATCGCCCCGAGACCGGTGACGACGCCGTGGTGCCTTTCACCCTCGACAGGCTCGATACCCGCGGTCGTGTGGTGCGCCTCGGGGCCGCGCTCGATACCATCCTGAGCCGCCACGACTATCCTTTGCCGGTCGCCCGGCTATTGGGTGAGGCGGTCGTATTGTCCGCACTGATCGGTTCCTCGCTCAAGTTCGAAGGTCGCTTCATCCTGCAGACTCAGACCGATGGTCCGGTCAATCTCATCGTGGTTGACTTTGATGCGCCCGATGGCATGCGCGGTTATGCACGCTTTGACCACGAGGCCTTGCTCAAGGCTGCCGAAGCCGGCAAGACCAGCCCCGCCGACCTGCTGGGCAAGGGGCATCTGGCCATGACTATCGATCAGGGCCAGCACACCGAGCGCTATCAGGGCATCGTGGCGCTTGACGGCAACTCGCTTGAAGAGGTGGCACACACTTACTTCATGCAGTCCGAGCAGATCCCCACCCAGGTTCGGCTTGCCGTGGCGCAGATGTCGACCAGGGGCGACCATCGACCGCGTTGGCGCGCTGGCGGCATGCTGATCCAGCATCTGCCGCCCAATGGCTTGTCGGCCATGGCCGATCTGCCCGGCGATGGCGATTTCGACAACCCCGACATGGTCGACCCCGATTTTGTCGAGGCCGATGGCTGGTCCGAGGCCAAGGCCCTGTTGGGCACGGTTGGTGATCTGGAATTATCCGACCCGGACCTGTCGCCAGAGCGCCTGCTGTTCCGCCTCTTTCATGAGACGGGTGTTCGCGTATTTCCGCCTCAGGATCTTGAGGAACGCTGCACCTGTTCTGCCGATCGCATAGAAGACATGCTGGCCAATAGTTTCTCTGACGAGGAGCGGCGGGACATGGCGGTGGATGGTGAAATCGAAGTGGTGTGCGAATTCTGCTCGACTGCTTACCGGTTCAATCCCCACCACTTCCATTCGGAAAGTTAACGCATTGTCAGGTTGGCATTTTCCTTGAGATGCCAACCTCATTCTACTTGCCTTCCAAAAAGAACAGGGTCAATGTTCCGGCATTCAAACGGCTGAAGGGGGAATGCCGGGATGAATGCCGATCTGATGTCCACGATCGAGGACATCCAGCACCAGACGACCGTCAGCGCCATTCTCGACATCATGTATCGCGCCATAGGCAATTATGGTTTCGAGCGCTTCATCATTTCCGGCCTTCCCGATCCGGGCATGGATGTGCGCCCCTTCGTGCTGCTCTCGGGCTGGAAGGACGAGTGGTATGAGCGTTATACCGGGCTGGGCTACGTCCATCTCGATCCGGTCGCGCGGCATTGCTTCTCGACCACATTGCCTTTCGACTGGTCCGAAGCGCCCTATGACCGGGAAAATGACGTACCTGCCCGACGCGTTATGGATGAGGCCCGCGACTTTGGCATGGACGAGGGCTTCTGTGTGCCTGTCCATATGGAAGGGGGTATGCAGGGCGTTGTGTCTCTTGTCGGCAATCCAGGCCATCTCGACGAAAAGGGGCGTTTCGAGCTGCATATGCTCTCTCTTTACGCTCATGGGCGATTGCGCTACCTCAATGGCCCGGCCGGGCGCCCGCGTGGCCGCCGCGTCATTACCCCCCGTGAGGCGGAGATCCTCAAATGGGCGGCGGCTGGCAAAACGGCCGCCGAGATCGCCGAAATCACCGGGCTGACCCCACGCACCATCAATCAGCATTGCGAGAATGCCCAGAAGCGCATGGGCACCAGCAACCGCCTGCACACGGTGGTCGAGGCCATCCGCCACAAGCTGATTACACTCTAGATCGGCCCGCAGCCGCGCTGGGATGTTGGTTCATTTCCCCTGATTGCGGGCCAGGCCTTTGCGCGATCCGTCGCGCCCTCGGAAAATTTTGCGAAACCCTGTGATTTTTACCAATTTCGTTTCGCTGTTCGCCTGTGCCTAATACGGCTTTGGATGCCGGTGTCTTGGGGGCAGACCGATGAAATTGCACATCGTCCGCAGTCCTGCGGACCGGCAAGGCCGTGACCTGTTGGAACAGAGCTTTCGTCTGCGCCACAGGATCTTTGTCGAAATGGCGGGTTGGAGCGCCTTGCGCCGTGACGATGCGCGCGATGTGGACGCCTTCGACAATGACGATGCCACCCATATTTTGCTTTCCGATTCCGGCGTGGTGGTAGGCGGGTCCCGCCTCACCCCATTGAATCGGCCGAACTTGCTGCAGACTGTCTTTAACGGGTTAGTGCAAGGAGACCTCCCCGCCCACCCTTCGCTTGGGGCCGATTGGACACGTTTTTACGTGCATCCCGATCGACGCGAAGGCCGGCGGCGCGCTCCCGAGTCTGCAGCCCTTTTCTGCGCGGTGATGGAATATGCCCTGTCGCAGGGCTATAGCTTCATCACCTTTGTCTCTTCCATCTCCATGCTTGAGCATGGCACCGCGGTGGGGTGGCGCATAACCCCGCTGGGGGATCCTGTCTTCAGCGATGGCAAGCCCATCGTAGCGGCCTGGATCGAAGTATCCGAACAGGCCTTACAGAATGTGCGACGGACCACCGGGATGAGCAAGCCGCTCGTCCCGGTCTTTTCTTCGCCAGCCCCCATGTGGCCTGACGGACCCCAGCCGGCCTGACGGACTTTTTGGCATGTCCCAGGCTGTCGCCCTTGTGCAGACAATTCTTGGCCCGCAAGCTTCGGTGGATCGGGCTCGGGCGACCTTGGATCAGGCGCTGGCGGCGGAAGTAGATCCATTGCACTGGTGCGCCGTTCATCTCGAACTGCCCGCGTCAGAGATCATGGCGCGGGCGGCCGGTTGGGCTGGGCTGAGCTTTGTAGATACCGTACCAAGACAGGGTGAGGCCCGCCTGGAACCCAGCCGTATCGACGCGCTGGGCGAGGTCCGTTTGTTCCGGACACGCCTGCATGACCGAGAGATAGCTTTTGCCGCACCAGATTTCCCGGGCGTACTGCGCCTGGCCCGGCTCCGGCAGGAGCGACCGGATCTGTGCCGCACGATCTTCCTTGTGCCAGAACCCGCCCTGCGCACCTTTCTGGTGCATCAGGCTGGCCCGACCCTGATCGATGCAGCACGGCAGAACATGGCGCGTTACTGGCCGCGTGCTGCCGCGCAACTGGAACTGACCGCGCCAGTCCGGCACGGGTTTGCCGCAATCCTGGTGCTGGCGCCCCTGGCGATCCTGTGCCTGCCTCTGGTTGGGCCGGCCGTCCTGGCACCCATCTGGTTTGCCCTTGTCATGCTGCCAACCCTGCTGCGGCTGTGCGCGCTGGCCGTGCCGCGGCAGAGAGAGCACCGGACGCTTCACCGGGTGGATAGTGCGGACTTGCCGGTCTATTCTATTTTGGTTCCCCTCCGCGACGAGGCCAATATGGTGCCTCAGCTATGCCGGACGCTGCGGCGACTCGACTATCCGGGGGAAAAACTCGACATCGTCTTTGTGGTGGAAAGTCGCTCCCCCGGCACCATTCAGGCGCTCCATCGACACCTGCGCGATCCGCGCTTTGCCGTTCGGATCGTGCCCGATGCCCTGCCGCGCACCAAACCCAAGGCGCTCGATTTCGCCCTGCCATTGTGCCGCGGAGATTTCGTCGTGGTCTATGACGCCGAAGATCGCCCCGAGCCCGACCAGCTTCGGCGTATCGTGGACCAGTTTCGCCGGCAGCCCGAACTGGAGTGTATTCAAGCCCGGCTCGTCATCGACAATGCTGACGAAGGCTGGTTGGCCGCGCTCTTTGCCGGAGAATATGCCGGGCTCTTCGCCGTCCTGTTGCCGGCGCTGGCCCGCTGGGGCCTGGTGATGCCGCTGGGCGGTACCTCCAACCATTTCCGCCTGGAGACGCTGCGCCGTTTGGGCGGCTGGGACGCGTTCAACGTCACCGAGGATGCTGATCTGGGCGTGCGACTGGCGCGCCGCAGATTGCGCTGCGCCACCAGCACCGCCCGCACCTTCGAAGCCGCTCCGGTCCAGCTCAGACCCTGGGTCGGCCAGCGGACCCGCTGGATGAAAGGCTGGATGCAGACCTATGCGGTGCATAATCGCTATCCCGGGGACCTGCTGGCAGACCTGGGTTGGCGCGGCATGGCCGGGGTTCAACTTGTTCTGCTCGGCATGGTGCTCACCCCGTTGCTGCATGCCGGCTTTCTGCTTTCCCTGCCCATACTCTATTTTTCCGGCCATTTGGCTGGACCGGTATTCCATCCCTGGTCACTGGCCTGTCTTGCGGTGCTGTTGCTGGGCAGCGCGGTGGCGATTGCGACCAATCTGGTGGGATTGGTGCGCAGCGGACAGGCGGAGGTGATGTGGTGGCAGGCCCTGGTGCCCGCCTACTGGGCCTTGATTGCGTTCTCCACCGTGCTGGCCCTGCGTGAATTCACCCAAAGGCCATTCCACTGGTTCAAGTCGCCGCATCAGGCGAGCGCGGTATCTGCCCATTCGGCAAAAGGCGGAGCTGAGAGACGGGATATACCCGCAAGTCAGCCGGCTGGAAACAATCGCCAGCGCCGGGGGCGGAAGCCGATCCGGGATCGCTCTGCGGCCGGGTGATCAAAGGGCAGGTCAATTTCGACCCGGTGCGACGAGTGTGACAGCTCGACTTCCAGGCGCCGCGTTCCGCCAACCCGGCGGCTGGCAACGACCGCGCCACCCAGGGCCGTATCACCTTCTACCAGCTCCACATCATGCGGACGGAAGAACAATTGACCCGCGCCTGTGGCTTCTGGCGCGGCAAGGTCCAGCGTCTGTCCCGCGAGCTGGACGCCGCCATTTTCAACAGTGACAGGCAGCCGGCTCGACTCCCCGATAAATCCGAACACAAAGGGAGAGGCCGGCGTGTCGTAGACTGCGTCGGGGGTTCCCACCTGTTCGATCCGGCCCTGGCTCATCACGCACAGCCTGTCGGCGAGCTCCAGAGCTTCTTCCTGGTCATGCGTTACAAACACGGTGGTGTGCCCCGTCCGGTCATGGATTTCCCGCAGCCATTTGCGCAATTCGCGCCGCACCTGCGCGTCGAGCGCGCCAAAAGGTTCATCGAGCAGCAGCACGCGCGGCTCAATGGCCAGAGCGCGGGCCAGTGCCACCCGCTGGCGCTGCCCGCCCGAAAGCTGGCTGGGAAAGCGCTTCTCAAGGCCGGAAAGCTGCACCAGATCGAGCAATTCCATCGCCCGGCGGCGGATTTCGGCAGCAGCGGGGCGCGTGGCCCGGGGGCGCACCTTGAGGCCGAAGGACACGTTCTCCAGGATGTTCATATGCCGGAACAGGGCATAGTGCTGGAACACAAAGCCGATATTGCGCTCCTGCACGCTCTTG
>Ga0207849_100038_pt1:0-20000 | contig 207041 bp, 184 predicted proteins | sample TtaePargueraPR_12_FD_187277 | JGI IMG/M metagenome (GOLD analysis project Ga0207849, IMG submission 187277) | Aerobic enrichment media microbial communities from Bioluminiscent Bay, La Parguera, Puerto Rico - Tt and P2 (4) (SPAdes) | ecosystem: Environmental > Aquatic > Marine >... | reverse complement strand
TCATCCAGCATCAGAAACATGAAGCGGCGCTGCGTCATGTCGGGAGCAACATCGGCCAGGATTGCTGTTGCGAAATAGCCATGGCGGGGTTCGTCTCGCGGCGCATAGAGCAGCACGCGTTCTCCGATGCTGTTCAGCGCCAGCTCCTTGTTGCGATTGTCCATGCGGACGCGGTTGAGTGATCTTTGACGCGTGGGACGGACATTGAGCACGGCCACAGGCATACGCAGTTCTCCTTGCACGGAGAGCTACGTAGAAGATCTATTGGAAACAGTCGCTTAACTGAGCATGGCGGTCCGGTCCTGTCCACTTGCCTGGTCCAGGTCAGCCGCCTTCCCCATCTGCTTGGACATGTCGTCCGAAAAACGCCGATGCCGGATCGGCCAGCACCAAGTCCCGGATTCGCGACCATAAATGCTCACGCAATTGGCTATATTCTGCGGCCCTTCGGGCATCGGTGCTGCGACGCGGCCGCGGCAGGTCGATCGGCAGGTCTTCGAGCACGGCGCCCCCACCCATCACGATCACCCGGTCGGCCAGAAGCAGGGCCTCATCCACGCTATGGGTCACAAACAGCACCGTGGGGCGTTGGTGTTGCCACAACGCCAGCAGGTCATCCTGCATCAATTCGCGCGTCTGGGCGTCCAGGCTCGCAAAGGGTTCATCCATCAGCAGCACACCGGGCCGGCCAATCAGCGCCCGCGCCAGCGCCACGCGTTGCCGCATGCCGCCTGACAACTGGGCCGGATAGTGATCGTCCCATCCCGCCAGCCCAACCTGCTCAAGCTGCGCCTGCACACGTTGCTTCAGCTCTGTCCCATCAAGGCCCCGCCCTTCGAGGGCGAAGCCGACATTGTCCCTCACACTGCGCCAGGGGATGAGACGGAAGTTCTGAAATACCATGCCGATGGCCGGACCCGGCCGCGGCGGCGCATCGCCGATCGCGATCCGGCCGGTATCCGGTTCCAGCAGCCCGTCCGCCAGACGCAGCAAAGTGCTCTTGCCACAGCCCGAAGGGCCGATCAGGGCGACGAATTGCTGTTCGGCGATCTCGAGATCGACTTCCCGCACCGCACTGGTCCGCGCGCCATTGCCCGCGATAAATGCCTTGCTGACGCCGGCAAAGCGAATGCCCCGTCCGCGAGACGTTGAAGTGTCGCCAGCGTCGGGCACGGACGGGGAAGGGCTCATCGATCCGCAGGGTCCATAGCGTCGGCCGTCCCGAGGGAGGCCAGTGCTGCATCGACTGGCGCAAAGCTCACCCAGTCTTCCAGCGCCAGTGGGGGGACTGCAAAGAAATCCTCGGTGCCATAGAGCCAGTCTGCCGTATAGGCCAGCTCATCGGCGCTCATCCCGCCATTGACGCTCCAGCTTGTGGCAAAGCTTGTCACCAACGCATCCAGCACGCCCGTGTCGGCATCGGGCAGGGCCTCGGACATGCCGTCCACCCAAAGCTGCGGATCGGCCGCAAAATCGCGGCTGATGCGGATCAGGGCCCGGATGACGGCGGCCACGTCCTCGGGGCGTTCGGCCAGCACTTTGCCTGGTACGGCATTGACTTTGTTGACCAGTGGCGCCGCGGCAAAATAGGCGTCCTGGTCGACCAGCACATGTAGGCCGGTGGTGTCAGCCAGGCTCAACCAGGTGCCGATCGACATGGTGGTGGCGTCGATCTGGCCCGCGGCCAGAGCCTGGGCACGCACATTGGGCTGGCCCAGGCTGACGATTTGGGACTGTTCGATATCGGCCCCCATGCTGTCGAGCACCAGGCTGGATAGCGAATGGTCAAGACTCCCGATCCGGCCGACGCCGAAGCTGGCGCCGGCCAGGTTCTCCACGGTCGTTATGTCGTCCCTGGCTGCAATCAGAAACGGCAGTGCCTTGTTGGGCGATGCCACCGCGCGCAGATCGGTGGCCCCGGCGGAAATGGCCTGCAGCAAGGCATCCACCCCGATATTGGCCATTTCGCCTTCGCCCGCCTGCAGGGCCGCCAGAGCCGAGGGGGTCTGCTGCACGCGGACCAGTTCGACATTGACGCCTTCCTGATCGAAATAGCCAAGCGTATCAGCCAGATCCATCACCGAATTGGGCACCAAAGGTGGCTCAAGATGGGTGACGATCAGGCGAAACGGCGCATCCGACTGCGCCAATGCGCTCGTGGTGAACGCGCCCAGAAGAAGAAATGGCGCGAGGCGGCGGAAGAGCATGGATGGCATTGGAACAAGTCTCGTTTTCTTTGGTATTCAGTTCGACCAGCGGGTCAGGCGGAGTTCGAGCAGGCGCAGCACTTCGGTGACGACGACCCCGATTGCGGCCAGCGTGAGGACGATCACAAAATACTCGGCCATACGGAAAGTATTGCCATAAAGGGCCAGCAGCCCGCCAAGCCCTGTCACGGCGGTGTAGAGCTCGGCGACCACCGTGTTGATCAGGCCGATTGTTGCCCCGATACGCAGGCCCGCCAGCACATAGGGCACGGCGCCGGGCAGCACGATGGCCTTGAAGATGCGACTGCGTGAAGCGCCCACGCTGCGGGCCATTTCGACCAGGTCCGGGTCTGCCTGGCGCACTCCGGCATAGGTATTGATGATGATCGGCATGACCGCGCCGAGAAACACCACGAACAGCTTGGCCTCGATGCCTAGCCCCAGCGTGAGGATGATGAGCGGAATGAACGCCACTCGGGGCGTCGCGGCCAGCGCATAGACGTAGATCTCGATGGTTCGGCCCAACAGGCCAAACGCGCCCATGACAATGCCCAATGGCAGGGCAAACGCGACAGCCAGCGCAAAGCCACCCAGATAGGTCACAAGGCTGGCCCTGAGTGCTGCCGGCAACCGGCCATCAGCCCAAAGCCGCCCGGCGGCCTCAAGTGTTTCCAGCGGCGAAGGGATGATATTGCGGCTGACATTGTCGGCGGCCAGTGCCCAGAGCAGCAAGAGCATCGCCAGAACGCCCAGTCGCATGGCCGCGATCAGCCAGGGCGAGGCCGAAGCATTTTCCGATCGTCTAGCCAATGCCGGGCCTCCGTGTGGATTGGGCTGCGGTCCCGCTTCGGGATTGCGGCCCGTCAGGAACAGATCGATACGCACCTGATCGGCAAGGGCCAGGAAAATCTGCACCATTGGCGATAAGCGCGCACCGGCATGCGCGTCAACCGGCATGGTGCTATGTTGCCGTGCCCAAAGACCAACCAAAAAATCAGGTTGGCTGGTCTGCCACGTTCGAGAGCGCATTGCGGATGTCGTTCTCGGTATCCTTCAAATGCTGGCGCATGGCCTCGCCGGCGGCACGAGCATTGCCCGCCCGGATGGCCTCGAGAATGCGTTCATGCCAGGCAATTGTGTCGTGCAGCGTGTGTCCACGATTGGCGTGACCGCGCCGGCTGATCTGGATGCCATGCCTGAGTTGCGCCGACATGGCCTCGAACAGATAGCCCAGAATACGATTGCCACTGGCCAGGGCAATCGCCTCGTGGAACCCCACGTCGAAATCGTGGAAGCGCCGGTCGGCCGAAGGGTCTCCCGCAATGGCCGCATCGGCATTGTCCTGCATCCCGCGCAACGCGCTTTCAATGGCCGCAATCCCGGCGCGATTGGCGCGCTTGGCGGCCAGGGTTGCGCTCTGCACTTCGAGCGAAAGCCGCACCTCGATCAGGTCGAACAGACTCTTGGAATCATTGTGCAGCAATGATGTCAGAAAGTCTGAAAAGGCGGTGCCATCCGGCTCTCGCACCACGGCTTTCCGGCCCCTTGCAATATCCAGCAAGCCGCGTCCGGCAAGCAGCTTGACCGCCTCACGAATGGTCAGGCGGCTGACCGCATAGCGGCTGGCAAGCTCGGCTTCGCTGGGCAGGCTTGCGCCCGGGGTCAGCGCGGTGAGGATCTCGTGGGCAAGGTCGTCTGCAACATCGCCGGCAGCGCTTCCTCGCCCGGATATGGAACCACTTCTGGAAATTCTCAACTCCCAAACATATCAGATAACTTGGAGGGTTTTTGACCACTTTTTCGAGCCATTGCAACCCACGATCATGCCCCGAAAGCCATTCATGTGATTCATGTGTCCGCCGTGCCATATGCTCTGGATTTTTTTGCGATAGTCGAAAAATACACGTCCGTGCTCTCTCCAGCGCTTTACACGCCTATCTGATTATTCTAGCTTCCTGCGCGTGGACTTGGGAGAGTCCATGGCGGCAGACCGCCGTCTGTACCGGAGGATTTCAAGCAGATCGTCAAGGCAACCCCCTCGGGGTGTTGACCTGTTCCAGTTGCGGCGTCAGCCGGCAATCGTTGGTGCGGCCTTTCGGTTGTGCCGGCATTGCTCGGGCCAGGGCTGCGTGACGTCCCCGATCCCAGAAGACCATAAACAACCAATCTCGAAAGTTTTTAGGGAGTCGAGACGTGAAGGTTCTCAAATCAATTGCGACGCTGTTCGCCGCGGGTGCGCTGGTCGCCTCCGCCGCCACTGGCGCCTTCGCCCAGGACAAGGGCCAGATCGGCATTGCCATGCCGACTCAGTCGTCGCTGCGCTGGATCTCGGATGGCAACGAGCTCAAGACCGCGCTCGAAGGCATGGGTTACACAGTCGACCTGCAATATGCGGAAGACGACATTCCCAACCAGCTCGCCCAGATCGAAAACATGGTGACCAAGGGCGTCAAGGCTCTCGTGGTGGCCTCGATCGATGGCACCACGCTCTCGGCTGTGCTGCAGAACGCTGCCGATCAGGGCGTAAAGGTCATCGCCTATGACCGCCTGATCCTCGAAAGCCCCAATGTCGATTACTACACCACCTTCGACAATTTCCAGGTGGGCGTGCTTCAGGCCAACAGCCTGGTCAAGGGTCTCGAAGCCCGCTTCGGCGACGACAAGCCCTGGAATGTCGAACTCTTTGGCGGTTCGCCGGACGACAACAACGCCTTCTTCTTCTACGACGGCGCCATGGCCGTGCTGCAGCCGATGATCGACGCTGGTGACATCGTCATCAAGTCGGGCCAGCAGGGCATGGAGCAGGTCGGTACGCTGCGTTGGGACGGCGCCGTCGCCCAGGCACGCATGGACAATATCCTCTCTGCCAACTATTCGGACGGCAGCCGCGTGCATGGCGTGCTGTCCCCCTATGATGGCCTGAGCCGCGGCATCATCTCCTCGCTGCGTGGCGTGGGCTATGGCTCGGGCGATCTGTCCTGGCCGATCATCACCGGCCAGGATGCGGAAACCCCCTCGGTCAAGGCGATCATCGCCGGCGAGCAGTACTCGACCGTGTTCAAGGACACTCGCGAACTGGCCCAGTACACCGCTCAGCTCATCAACACCGTGCTCTCGGGCGAAGAGCCGAGTGGCCTCGACACCTCGACCTATGACAACGGCGTCAAGGTCGTGCCTTCGATCCTGCTGACCCCGTATGAAGTCGATATCAGCAACTACGAAGAACGCGTGATCGCTTCGGGCTACATCAAGGCCGAAGAGCTGCAGTAAGCAGTTCTCAAACAAGGGATCCCGTCTATTCGGGGTCCCTATTCACGCTATTTCACCGGGCTTTCCAATTGTCCATGGGCGAGCGGAAGGCCGGGTTCACAAGGGCAAAACCCGGTGAACCCATTGTCGGTCACTGAAATGACAGGGTCAGCATGACCAAGACCATTCTGGAGATGCGCGGCATCACCAAGACCTTCCCCGGCGTCAAGGCGCTCTCCGACGTCAACCTGGACGTGCGCGAGGGTGAGATTCACGCCATTTGCGGCGAGAACGGCGCGGGCAAGTCCACCTTGATGAAGGTGCTCAGCGGGGTCTATCCCACAGGCTCGTATGACGGGCAGATCATCTATCAGGGTGAAGAGCAGCACTTCAAATCGATCAGCGACAGCGAGCACAAGGGCATCGTCATCATCCATCAGGAGCTGGCGCTGGTGCCGCTGCTCTCGATTGCCGAGAACATCTTTCTGGGCAATGAGCAGGCCAGGGGCGGCATCATCGACTGGGACGAGACCCGCGATGGTGCCCGCAAGCTCCTCAAGATGGTCGGGCTCAAGGAAGACCCCGACACGCTGATTACCAATATCGGGGTGGGCAAGCAGCAGCTCGTCGAGATCGCCAAGGCGCTCTCCAAGCAGGTGCAATTGCTCATTCTGGACGAGCCTACCGCATCGCTCTCCGAAAAGGACAGCCAGGCGCTGCTCGACCTGCTGCTCGAATTCAAGAAGCAGGGCATCACCTCGATCATCATCAGCCACAAGCTGAACGAAATCTCCCGCATTGCCGACCGCGTGACCGTGATCCGCGACGGCAAGGCCATCGAGACGATGAACACCGAGGACATCACCGAGGATCGTATCATCACCTCGATGGTGGGCCGCGCGCTCAATGATCGCTATCCCACGCGCACCCCGAATGTCGGCGAAGTGGTGCTTGAGGTGCGCGACTGGAACGTCTTCCATCCCCAGCATCGCGAGCGCCAGATCATCCGCGACGTCAATATCAATCTGCGCAAGGGCGAGGTTGTCGGCATTGCCGGCCTGATGGGCTCGGGCCGCACCGAATTTGCCATGAGCGTCTTCGGCAAATCCTACGGCCAGAAGATTTCCGGCGAAGTCTTCGTCAACGGCCAGAAGGTGGATACGTCGAGTGTCGACAAGTCGATCCGCAATGGCATTGCCTACGCCACCGAGGACCGCAAGACCTATGGCCTCAATCTGATCGATCACATCAAGCACAACACCACCATCGCCAATCTGATGGGGGTGTCGCGCTGGGGCGTGATCGATGATCTGGCCGAGCTGGACGCGGCCAATGATTACCGCAAGAAGACCAATATCCGCTCCTCCAGCGTCTATCAGGTGGTGGGCAATCTCTCCGGCGGCAATCAGCAGAAGGTGGTGTTGAGCAAATGGCTCTACGCCAACCCTGATGTGCTCATTCTCGATGAGCCGACCCGAGGCATCGACGTGGGTGCCAAATACGAAATCTACACCATCATCAATCAGCTCGCCGCCCAGGGAAAGGCGATCCTGGTGATCTCCTCGGAAATGCCCGAGCTCCTGGGCATCACCGACCGTCTCTATGTTATGAATGAAGGCCGCATCGTGGGCGAAATGCCCACCAGCGAGGCGAGCCAGGAAAAGATCATGCGCTCCATCGTGCGCGCCGAAGGAAAGGCATCATGACAACCGAAACTGCACCGACCGGAACCGGTTCCGCGGCCCAGCCGGCTCAGGCCCATGAAATGACGCTGATTGGCGCCCTGCGCGCCAACATGCGTGACTATGGGCTGCTGCTGGCCTTGATCCTCATCATGCTGTTCTTCCAGTATTTCACCAATGGCGTCCTGTTCAAGCCGGTGAACCTGACCAACATCATCCTGCAGAACAGCTACATCATCGTGATGGCGCTGGGCATGCTGCTGGTCATCGTGGCCGGTCACATCGACCTTTCGGTCGGTTCGGTCTCCGGCTTCATCGGCGCCCTTGCCGCCATGCTCATGGTAGGCTGGGACTTCCCGCCCGAGCTGGCCTTCCTGGCCCATCCCCTGGTTGCTGGAGCCGTCTGTCTTGTGGCCGGTGCGGCCATTGGGGCCGCGCAGGGCTACATCATTGCCTATCACCGCGTGCCAGCCTTCATCGTCACGCTGGCCGGCATGCTGATCTTCAAGGGGCTGTCGCTGGCCATCCTGGCCGGCAAGTCCGTTGGCCCGTTCCCGGCCGAGTTCCAGATGCTCTCGGCCGGCTTCATCCCGGATATCGTTGGCCCCATCACAATGCCCTGGCTGGCCGAAAACGGGCAGAACGTGGTGCTGCACTCCACCACTATGGTCATCGCCATCCTGGCCATTGTCGGCATGGTGTTCTTCTCGATCCGCGGGCGCGGCCGCCGTCTGGCGCGGGGCTACGACGTTGAGCCGTTCAGCCTGTTCATTATCAAGAATGTGGTGATTGCCGCGCTGGTGCTGTTCTTTGCCTATATGCTCGCCTCCTATCGCGGCCTGCCAAACGTGCTGGTGGTGATGGGCGTGTTGATCGCCTTTTTCGTGTTCATGACCAAGCGCCTGACCTTTGGCCGCCGCATTTATGCCCTTGGCGGCAACCTCAAGGCGGCGGCGCTCTCGGGCATCAAGACCGAACGCACCACCTTCTACATCTTCGCCATCATGGGGGCCCTGGCGGCGCTGGCCGGCATGATCTATGCGGCCCGCCTCAACTCGGCGACGCCCAAGGCCGGGCAGGGTCTCGAACTCGACGTCATCGCGGCCGTGTTCATCGGTGGCGCATCGGCGCTGGGTGGTGTCGGACAGGTGGCCGGCGCGGTGATCGGCGCCTTCATCATGGGTGTGATGAACAACGGCATGTCGATCATGGGCGTCAACATCGACTGGCAGCAGATGATCAAGGGCGTGGTGCTGCTCGCAGCAGTGTTCTTCGATCTCTACAACAAGAACCGGTCGGCCTGACCCGGTTCAATCCCAAACGCGATGCCGCCGGGTTGGTCCCGGCGGCATCGGCCTGCATAGCGGCAGTCTGCCTGCTATGACACCCTTCCTGCATAATCAGCATCGACTTTCGCGCGTCGGATCTGCAGCCATGCGGCTTGGTGTCCGGGATCCTCGGGGCTCTGGCCCCAAGCCGCCAGTCAGGATGCGGCACGCTCAAAACCGATAGCTGCTTCAACTTAAGCCATAAGTCCCGCCAGTGCGGTCAACGCAGGAATGGCGACCAGGACGTTGAAGGGGAAGGTCACGGCAAGGGACATGGTGAGCGGCAGGCCCGGATCAACCTGGGGCAGGGCGATCCTGATGGCGGCTGGAGCCGCTATGTAGCTGGCACTGCCCGCCAGGATGGCAAGCGCCGTCGCGGAGCCAAAATCAAGGCCGATTGCAATGCCGATGAGGAGACCGATCGCGCCGTTGGTGACCGCGAGCGCGATAGCGAGGGCGACAAGCCTTGGTGTGACGCTGCCGGCACCCGCCAGATGCCGCCCGGCCACCAACCCCATGTCGAGCAGGAAGAGGCATAGAATGCCGCCAAAGGCTCCTTCGAAGACAGGGCGCACCGGCTCAAATCCCCCAGGACCGGCAACAAGACCGATCAGGAAACCGCCCACCAGCAGCAGGATCGACCCATCGCGCAGTGTGTGCGACATGTGCTGGGTCAGTCCGGGCGCCTGCTTGCTGGATGCGCGCTGAGCCAGCCACAAGCCGACCAGGATCGCCGGAGCCTCCATCAGGGCCAGCACGGCCACCATGAAGCCGGCAACCTGCAGTCCCGCTGCCTCCAGCGCTGCGACACCGGTTACGAAGGTGACGACCGATACCGATCCATAGTGGGCTGCGACTGCCCCGGCGTGCATCCTGTCGAGCCGCCCCAGCCGCCGGACGGACCAATAGGCCGGAAAGGGAAGCAGCAGGCTGAGGCCAAGGCCCGCCAGACCTGCCAGCAGGAGTTCGAATGTAAAGCCGCTCTGAGACACTTGCACCCCGCCCTTGAGGCCGATGGCGGCCATGAGATAGATCGCGAGCGCTTTTCCGATTGCTTCAGGCACCTGCAGGTTGCTGCGAACCAGTGCGGCAAGCAGCCCAAGAGCGAAGAACAGGATGGCGGGGGATAACAAGCTCTGCATGGAACGACCTAAGCTGGGGTTTGTTTGCAGCCGCTCTAAATCAAATCTCGTGTTCGAAAAAATTCATTGATTGAATAGAAACGTTCACTAAAATCGAATGATGTCGTCGCTCAACTTTCATCACCTGCGCTATTTCCTGGCGGTGGCCCGTGAGGGCAATCTGACACGTGCGGCGCGCAATCTGTCCGTGTCGCAGTCTGCCCTGTCCACTCAGATCCAGATGCTGGAGGCCAGGCTTGGCCATGCGCTGTTCGAGCGCGTGGGGCGCCGTCTGGTCCTGACCGAGGCGGGGCGGATCGCGCTCGACCATGCCCAGGCCATATTCGACATGGGTGAGGACCTGCTGACAACGCTCCGGGTTGGGTCCGGTCGTCGCCAGGTGCTGCGTGTGGGCGCCCTTGCAACTCTGTCTCGAAACTTTCAGATCGATTTCCTGCGCCCGTGTCTGGGCCGCCCCGATCTTGAGGTCGTGCTGACATCGGGGAGCCTGATGGAATTGACGGGCATGCTGCGCCGGCTGGATCTCGACGTTGTGCTGTGCAACGCCGCTCCCGCGACAGGCTATGCAGATGGCTTGGTCGCCCACCGCCTTGCGCGACAACCCATCAGCCTGTTCGGCGCTCCGGCGCTGAACTGCCGGGCCACGGATCCGGCCAAGGCTCTGCAGGAACATGGCGTCATCCTGCCGACAGGCGCGAGCAATATCCGAACCGAGTTTGATGCACTCTGTGCCCGCCTCGACATCGTTCCTTCGGTCGTGGCCGAAGTGGACGACATGGCGATGCTGCGCCTCATGGCCCGTGAGGCGATCGGCCTAGCCCCGCTGCCTGAGATTGTCGTGCGCGACGAACTCGATGCAGGCAGTCTGCGCGAGGTCGTCCGCCTGCCTGGCATTGAGGAGACCTTTTATGCCCTGACTTTCCAGCGGCAGTTTCAGAGCCCGGTGGCCGAAGAGCTGATCGCTGCGGCGTCACATTGGCCGGTCTGACAAAAAAATTATCGGCGACATCTTGCCGACCGTCTCCTGTGCACCAATCTCTTCTCCCGTGACCGGGCCCCTCTGGCGTCGGCGGCAGTGTCCGCCACGCGATGTCGGATCACCTCGGCAGGGCCTGTGGGCATCTGCGTGTGGTGCCCCATCGATGTCCTGGTCCCCATGCGCACTCCCTCAGCTCCGCCCAGCGGCACCATGAGAGGAGATATGCATGACCAAAGACAAATCCCCCCACCAGAATGATCTGTTCCTGCGCGGCGTTCGCTTGAGGGCCCGGCATTCCGCAGATGCGCGCGAGATGCACCAGCAGGCCGACCGGGCGACCACCGAGGATTTCTTCCAGGCCCTTGTGGCCGCAGTCGCTGTCATCGCCCATGCGGATGGACGTCTCGCGCTGGCCGAAAGGCGCAAGCTGATGGAAGCCTTTATCGCCAGCCCCGCCGTGCAGGGATTTTCAATCGCCGAGCTCGCCCAGGAACTGGCCGATCACAATCGGGCTTATGGCTACGACCCCCATAGTGCAGACAAGCGCGCATTGGACTGTTTGTCAGCCAGCGTGCTGAGCGGGGAGCAGCGTGAGACCATCCGGCAAATTTGCCATCAGGTGATTACCGCAGATGGCCTTGTTCACCCGGTAGAGCTGGGTGCCTTGCATCGGGTCCAAAGTGCCCTTGGCCTTGCGGGAGACGCACGATGAGGCCTGCACTGACACGTCAATACACCCGGGAGGGCAGCAAATGGACCTCCTGACCAACCTTTTCCTGGGGCAGCCTCTATGGATGTGGCTGGGTTTCCTCGGCCTTGTGATCGCCTTGCTGGCCTTCGATCTTGGCGTGCTGCATCGGGACGGGCACGAGATCGAGGTGCGCGAAAGCCTGTTGCTGTCCGGCTTCTATATCGCGCTTGGATTGGCCTTTGGCGGCTTTGTCTGGTGGCAACTGGGTGCCCAGTCTGGTGTCGAATATCTCACCGGTTTCGTGGTCGAAAAGAGCCTGGCCATGGACAATGTCTTCGTCATTGCGATGATCTTCGGCTATCTCGCCATTCCCCGCCATTTGCAGCATCGCGTGCTGTTCTGGGGCATATTGGGCGTCATCGTGCTGCGCGCGATCATGATCGGTCTGGGAGCCACTTTGGTGTCCGAATATGGCTGGATTCTCTACATCTTCGCCGCCTTCCTGATCTTCACCGGCATCCGGATGCTGATGATCGGGCACGAAGAGACGGACCTCAGCCAAAATCCGGTTTTGCTGTTCATGAAGAAGCGATTCCGGGTCACCGAGACCCTGCAGGGTGATCGCTTCTTTGTTCGTCAGGTCGATCCGGCGACAGGACGCATGGAGCGGTACATGACGCCGCTCTTTCTGGCGCTGGTCATGATCGAGATCGCGGACGTCATCTTTGCCGTGGATTCGGTGCCGGCAATTTTCGCCATCACCACCGATCCTTACATCGTCTATACGTCCAATATCTTCGCCATACTTGGTCTGCGCGCGCTCTATTTCGCGCTGGCCGCCATCATTCATCGCTTTGCCTATCTCAAGCAGGCGCTGGCTGTACTGCTGGTGTTCATCGGGTCCAAGATCTTCCTGGCGGACCTGCTGGGCTGGGATAAATTCCCCGCCGAATGGTCGCTGTCCATCACGGCGGTGATCCTGGCAAGCGGGATTGCTTATTCGCTCTGGCGAACGGCACGCCCGCAGCATTGACACCGAAGGGGGGGCGCGGCTGGGCCGCGTCCCCCTTTCCCTTCGGTGCGGTCACAGCCCTTTGGTTGCGGAACGCGGCTCAGCTCACGCGGCCATCCGGCACACGGATCTGCCCAGGACAGATTTCGGCCAGCCTTCCTCATGCGTCGGGATTAGAAAGTCGATCTCTTTCTCGTGATTGAAATGACTGATCAGGCCCGTCATGTCTTCATCACAAATTAACGCTGTTTGCCACATATGGTTACCTTTACTACATTGATTCTAAATGGGTTTTCTATGTTCAAGCGCCAGCGGACGAGTTCAGTCATTGGAGCATTCTCGGCCAGCGACACGCAGCTGACGCAGGCCCTGCACCGAGCGCAGGCGATCATCGAATTTCGCCTCGATGGCACAATCGTTGCAGCCAACGAGAACTTCCTTGCCTGCATGGGATACGGGCTTGAGGAAATCCTGGGGCGGCATCATTCAATGTTCGTGGACCAGGCCTATGGCCAATCCGCAGAATACAAGGCTTTCTGGAAGGGTTTGGCGGAGGGCCGGTTTCAGGCGGCCGAATATCGCCGGATCGCCAAGGGCGGGCGCGCGGTTTGGATCCAGGCCACCTACAATCCAATCTTCGACAAGACAGGCAAGCCAACCGGCGTTGTCAAATTTGCCACCGACGTGACTGAGCGCAAGCGGCGGGATGCCGATGCCCTTGGCCAGATCGAGGCCATTTCGCGCTCACAGGCTGTAATCGAGTTCGATCCGGACGGCACGATCTTGACCGCCAATGAGAATTTCTGTGCAGCGCTCGGCTACCGCATCGATGAGATCGTCGGAAAGCACCACCGAATCTTTGTCGCGCCCGAGGAATCGGCGCGGCCCGAATACAAGCTGTTCTGGGACCGTCTGCGAGATGGCCAGTTCCAACAGGCCGAATATCTGCGCATCGGCAAGGCCGGCAACGATGTCTGGATCCAGGCCACCTATAATCCGATCTTCAGTCCATCCGGCAGGATCTACAAGATCGTCAAATTTGCCACCGACGTCACCGCGCGCAAGCAGGCCGTAAGTGCCCTGGGCGGGCAACTCGACAACATGGCCAACGGACAACTGGCCGATCAACTCGCTGCCAGATTGCCCGGTGAGTTTGAGGATATTCGGGTTGCCCTCAAATCCACACTGGCCCAGTTCGCTCGCTTTGTCAGCGAGCTCAAGCGTTCCGCACAGGGGCTGCGCAGAGCGACGTCCAGTATTGCAGGGGGCGCGCGCAATCTTTCGGAGCGGACCGACAAGCAGCGCCATGCAGTCGAGAACACCGCCCAGGCTGTCAAGCGGCTGTCCGGAACAGTGGCAGACAACGCCGAGCGGGCGAAGTCGGCGAGCGAGAAGACGTTGGCTTCAGCCAGCATTGCAAACGAAGCCGGGGTGGTCATCGGCGACGCCAATAAGGCCATGGCCTCAATCTCTGAATCCTCGGCCAAGATTTCCAACATTATCGGGATCATCGACGACATCGCCTTCCAGACCAATCTGCTGGCCCTGAACGCCTCAGTGGAGGCAGCCCGCGCCGGAGAGGCAGGAAAGGGCTTTGCGGTTGTCGCCGTGGAAGTGCGCCGGCTGGCGCAATCAACGGCGACGGCTTCGTCCGAGGTCAAGTCACTGATCGAAGCATCCGGCAAGGAAGTTCACAAGGGGAGCCATCTCGTTTCCGAAGCACATGGCAAGGTGGATGCTCTTCTTGGCGCCATCGACGAGGCCAGCCGCCTGGTGGCCGAGATCGCCGACGCAACGCGAAATCAGGCTTCCACCATCGGCAGCGTGGCAGACGCGGTCGATCTCATTGATCAAATGACGCGTCACAACATGAACCTGGTGAGCGAAACCAATGACGCCGTTGCCGAGGCAGATCATGAGGCCATGACCCTGGATCACATCGCGGACAGTTTCACCATTCCCCCGCACGCATCGGCAGTTCCCGAAGCAAGGCGGGCTGTCTAGGCATCTCGCAGCGCAGCATCGGGGCGCGTGCGCCGAACTCTTCAACCCTTTGGTCCGGCTCCGGCTGAACCCATCGTTGCCTCATTGCAGGGCGCCATGGACGCTGCAATTTTCCGGTCCTTGCCCCTGCGATACGAGCCTGAGTGTGTTACGCCCATGGCATGGTGCTCCCTTGCCAATTCCGGGGGCACGTGAAGCGCGCTGATGTTCCGGGGAGAATGAAGATGAAGGTCTTTGTCATTGGAATCGCCGGCGGCGTAGGCCGTCGGCTCGCCAAAGCACTTGTTGCCCAAGGTCACCAGGCCAACGGCCCGGTCAGGCGCCCCGAACAGATTGCCGCACTGGCCCGGGACGGCGTGCCCTCGTTCCAGGGCGACTTCCTTGCCATGTCGACCGAGGAGATCGCCCTGGCCATGTCCGGAAGCGACGCCATCGTGTTTACCGCAGGCGCGGGTGGGAAAGGCGGTATGGCGGCCACCACTGCCATCGACGGTGCGGGGCCGGGCAAACTGGCCAGGGCGGCAGGTCAGGCCGGCATCAAGCGCTTTGTGCTGGTTTCGGTCTTCCCCGAAGCCTGGCGCGAACGGCACATGAATGAGAGTTTCGAACACTACATGGCTCAAAAGAAAAGGGCCGAGATCGATCTCGTCAATTCTGATCTCGACTGGGTGATCCTGCGGCCTTCGGCCCTGACCAACGAACCGGGCACGGGACTGGTCGATCTGGGCCTAGCACAAATCCACAACGAGATTGCCCGCGACGACGTGGCCGCGACCATTGTCGAACTGCTCGAAACGCCAAAGATCGGCCGCATCATTCTCGAGGTGACCGGCGGCCGCACCGCCATCGGCGTGGCTGTCGATGCCCTGGCCCGATCCGCCGCAAAGGCCTGACCGAGGCCTGGATTGTGCAGGTTCTCACTATCCTCAACACCGCCTCGCCCCCCCCAGGCTGGCGACTTGGTGCACAATTCTGGCCTGCCGAATTATGCCTCACCCCCCAGCGTCGCAGAAGGCACCATGTATTGGGTGGGCAACCGGCTAAGCCTGACGGCGCATGTATCAGGATTTTGCCGGAAATTTGGCCTCAAGCCGGGACACCTGCTCGGCGTCGAGGGGCCGGTAGTCTTGATCCTTCAACAGAAGATATAGCCGCGCCGACGCCTCCAGCTCTTCGACCGTGTGAACTGCATCCTCAAGGGAACTGCCTGCCACGACCGGACCGTGATTGGCGAGTAACACGCAGTGGTGTCTTGCCGCCAGATGGCGCACGGCTTCGGCCAATTCGGGGTCGCCGGGGGGGAAGTAGGGAACCAGCGGCAGTTTGCCCACGCGCATGACCTGATAGGCCGTCATCGCCGGCAAGACATTGTTGTGATCAAGGCCGCACAGGCAACTGACCGCAACCGAATGTGTCGAATGCAGATGGACAATGGCCCGGGCCCGGGGGCGTTCGCCATACATTGCCATGTGCAGGAAAGCCTCTTTTGTGGGAGGATCCCCGGACAGGAGTGTGCCGTCTGGGGCAATCCTGGAAATCTTGGCGGGGTCGATGGCGCCCATTGATGACCCGGTCGGGGTCATCAGCCAGCCATCGTCCAGGCGCAGGCTGATATTGCCAGTGGATCCATGGGTCAGGCCCCGGTCGAAGATCGCGCGGGCAAAGCTGGTAATTTGTTCGCGCTGTTTGGAATCACTCATTGCAACACATCCAGGGCATGCTCGAAGAAGCTGTCGCCACCGAAATTACCGCTTTTGAGCGCCAGGGCCACAGGTCTTTGCCCTATGGACCGGGTCCAGGGGACGCCAGGGGCGATAAGCTGACCAATGTGCAATGCCCTCACACCCAAGGCCGAAACGACGGCGCCGGAGGTTTCGCCGCCGGCAACCAGGAAACGGCCTGCGCCCTGGCGACGCAAACCCACGGCGATATCTCCGATTGCCTGCTCCATCATTGCGCCGGCACGTTCGCGGCCGTAGCGCGCCTGCGCCATGGCGACCGCTTCAGGATCCGCAGATCCGTATATGACCAGAGGAGATTGTTCCGGCTGCGCTGCTGCCCAGGTGAGTGCTTTGGTTACAACATGTTCGTCTTCGGCAATCGCATCGATATCGAGCCGGTAGGACGGCCAGAGTTCGCAGGCCCGGCGTAGCTGGTTGCGCGTTGCAGCCGAACAACTGCCCGCCAGAATGGCCGCACGTCCCGACCCGGAAATGGCCTGTGACGTGCCATCGCTGTGCAGCTTTCCTGCGCGACGGAAATTGTCAGGCAGGCCCATGGCGATGGCCGACCCGCCGGTTATCAAGGGGTGATCGTGCACGGCCTGTCCGAGCCGGCGCAAATCGGCATCAGCGATGGCATCGGTGACGGCGTAGCCGCAACCGGCGTCGCGCAGTCGCGCAAGCTCCGCGCGAATGGTGGTCACATCCTCACCCACGACATCGTAGCGCACCAGACCGACGGGGCGTGCCGACTGGGCGGACATGAGATCGACCAAACTCGAGCGCCGCATGGGTGTGAGCGGGTGGTTCCGCATCGGCGAATCCTGCAGCAACTGGTCGCCAACAAAAAGGTGACCGCGAAACACGGTTCGACCATTGGCCGGAAAGGCCGGGCAGACAATGGCCAGATCGATGCCCAGCGCCTGGGCCAGGGCATCCGCCACCGGCCCGATATTGCCGTCGTCCGTCGAGTCAAAGGTCGAGCAATATTTGAAGAAGATCTGTTCGGCGCCTGCTTCGCGCAGGGCGCCAAGGGCGGCCAGGGATTGCGTTGTGGCGTCTCGCGCCGGCATTGTACGGGTCTTGAGTGCGACCACGACGGCGGCGGCGTCGCCCGCCAGCGCCATGGATTCCGCGTCCGGCACACCGATGAGCTGGACAACCGGCATGCCTTCGTGCGCCAGGATGCTGCCAAGGTCGGTCGCGCCAGTGAAATCGTCGGCAATTGCTCCCAGGAGCATCTTAGGTTTTCTCCAGCAGTGCCGGCAATGTAGACGCCGGATGATCCGCAATATGCTGTGCCCTTGGCGTCTTCCGCCGCCCGGCAAACATCGGCCGGCTAGTCCACTCCCGACCCGGTCACTTCCCTTAGCCGGGCAAAAAATGCCCGTTTGTGCGGGGTATTGATGCCCCAGTTTATCGGCACGGTCTGGAAACCACTTAGGTCGTCGAATTTGGTTTCCCGGTCGTGCTCAAGCCAGTTGCTGTTGATTTCCGCCGAGAAGTGACCCGGGTTTTCCATTGAGAAGTGACCCGCCTCTCAGTTGTGGTTTGTGTCGGATTTTGCGGTCAAGGGTCTGGTTTTCTCCTTCGGTTTTGGTGGCGTGTGCGCCGAGCTGTTTTTGAAGCGGAAGCTGTCGTTTCCGGTTTCGAGGATGTGGCAGTGATGGGTGAGCCGATCGAGCAGCGCGGTCGTCATCTTGGCATCACCGAAGACACTGGCCCATTCGCTGAAGCTCAAGTTTGTGGTGATGATGACGCTGGTGTGCTCGTAGAGCCTGCTGAGCAGGTGGAAGAGCAAGGCGCCACCCGAGGCGCTGAACGGCAGGTATCCCAGCTCATCGAGGATGACGAGGTCGGCATAGGCGAGCCGACCGGCAATCTGACCGGCTCGCCCCTGCATTTTCTCCTGCTCAAGCGCATTGACCAATTCCACGGTGGAGAAGAAGCGGACGCGCTTGTGGTGATGCTCGATGGCCTGGACCCCGATGGCCGTAGCGATATGGGTCTTCCCGGTGCCCGGTCCGCCAACCAGAACGATATTGTTGGCGTCCTGGAGGAAGTCGCAGCGATGGAGCTGGCGCACCAAAGCCTCGTTGACGTCACTGCTGGAGAAGTCGAAGCCATTGAGGTCGCGATAGGCTGGAAAGCGCGCCACCTTAAGCTGGTAGGCCGTCGAGCGCACTTCCCGCTCCGCCGTCTCGGCCTTGAGCAGCTGAGACAGGATGGGGATGGCAGCCTCGAACGCGGGTGCGCCCTGTTCGGTCAGTTCGCCGACCGCCTGGGCCATGCCATGCATCTTGAGGCTCTTGAGCATGATGACGATCGCACCGGCAGCAGGATTATGACGCATGGCGGGCCTCCGAAGCTTTGCGCAGGGCGTCGTAGCGCTCGACATTGGCCTTGGGCTCATTGGTCAGAGCCAGTGCCTGAGGGGCATTGATGGTTGGCGGCGTGATGGTTTTGCCGTCCACCAGACGGTGCAGCAGGTTCAGCACATGGGTTTTGGTGGGGACGCCTGCCTCAAGTGCCATCTGGACGGCCAGGAGCACGGCATCTTCATCGTGCTGCAGGACCAGAGCGAGAATCTCGACCATCTCCCGATCACCGCCCGGCTTCTTCAGCAGATGCTGCTGTAGCGCTTTGAAGGCTTGGGGCAGTTCGGCAAATGGTGCCCCGTTGCGCAGCGCACCGGGCTTGCGTTGCACCACAGCCAGATAGTGGCGCCAGTCATAGACGGTCCGACCCAGCTGATTGTGAGATCGGTCAATGATCCGATGGTGCTCGCAGATGACACCGCCTTCTGCGGCTACCACGATCTTGTCAGGATAAACCCTGAGGCTGACGGGTCGATTGGCAAAGGAGGCGGGCACGCTGTAGCGGTTGCGGTCCAGATGCACCAGGCAGGTCGGGGTAACCCGCTTGGTATATTCGACAAAGCCGTCGAACGGACGTGGCGCCGGCATAAGGGTTGAGGCTTCTTCCGCCCAAAGATCGGCAATGGTGCCGCCCATCCGGCCATGAGCGGTCTGGGACCACAGCTCCTTGCAGCGTCTCTCCAGCCAGTCGTTCAACGCATCCAGGGTTGGGAAGCGTGGCATGGGCTGCCAGAGCCGATGCCGGGCATCCTGCACATTCTTCTCGACCTGACCCTTTTCCCAGCCTGAAGCTGGATTGCAGAACTCGGGCTCGAACAGATAGTGGCTGGCCATGGCCATGAACCGGGCATTGACGTCCCGCTCCTTGCCGCGGCCAACCCTGTCGATGGCGGTGCGCATATTGTCGTAGATGCCGCGCTGCGGAATGCCGCCGAACACCCGGAAGGCATGGGTGTGGGCATCAAACAGCATCTCGTGGGTCTGCAGCAGATAGGCTCGGACAAGAAAGGCCCGGCTATAGCTGAGCTTGATATGCGCCACCTGCAGCTTGGTCCGCTCATTGCCGAGGATGGCCCAATCTTCGGACCAGTCGAACTGGAACGCCTCGCCCGGCGCAAAACTCAATGGCACAAAGGTCCCACGACCCGTGGTCTGCATCTCACGCTGCCGATCCGCCCGCCATTCCCGGGCAAAGGCCGCGACCCGATTGTAGGACCCGTCAAACCCCAGGCTGACCAGGTCCGCATGCAACTGCTTGAGGGTCCGCTTCTGCTTGCGGGGCCTGTTCGCTTCCGTCTTCAACCAGGCAGCCAGTCGGTCCACAAAGGGGTCAAGCTTGCTCGGCCGGTCGGGAACCTTGAACTGCGGCTCAACCCCGTCAGACCGCAGATACTTGCGGACAGTGTTCCGGGAAAGGCCGGTCCTGCGACCAATCTCCCGGATCGATAGATGCTCTCGAAAATGCCAGCGTCGGATAACGCTCAATAACGCCATGTCGATCACTCCATAGCCCCCGCTGCAACAGCCAGGGGCAAGGTTCAAACATGGGTCAAATCTCGGTGGAAATATCCCAGCCTACTGCGTCACTTCTCAGTGGCAATCAACAC